>RCUH01000101.1_pt1 | contig 141800 bp, 131 predicted proteins | sample 2166191 | NCBI WGS metagenome assembly RCUH01 (sample SAMN09932848, study PRJNA488358) | compost metagenome | feature: garden; material: soil; isolation source: compost soil in an enriched community after 214 h of incubation | place: Germany: Experimental Botanical Garden Goettingen | collected...
GAGCCGGATGCTCGGGAAAGGGGGCTTGGGATCACCCAATTGCCAGGATGCTCACACTGCGATCGAGCCCTGTCTTTTTAAATATCAATGCACTAGGGATTACGTTCTAATCTTTAAAAACTGAGCCACTAGAGTGGTGGCGGAATAATCCCCCGAATCCTCGTTTTCCCGAGCCGGATGCTCGGGAAAGGGGGCTTGGGATCACCCAATTGTCAGGATGCTCACACTGCGATCAAGTCACAATCTTCTTAAATACCCCACACTAAGAGATCAGTTTCCAACTGTCAGGACGCTCACACTACGATCGAGCCGCAATCTCTTTAAATACTACCACACCAAGAGATCAGCTTCCTCAGAATCTATGAAAGCTCTTCAATCAAAACCGAAACCAACTCCGCAGCCTTCATAGAACGTATTGAATCCGCTCCTGTTCCAGCCCAGAGAGACAGAAACTCCGAAGAGCCCACTGCAGCGCTGGCCTTGCGCAAATCCCTGGTAAAAACGTTCTGAGCAGGGAAGGGTAAAACAGAATCCATCTTCCCCTCCATCTCCTTCATAAAGCGATTTTCAATTCCCCGAGCGATCCTTCCAGAAAAGACCCGCGTGAGCTTTGTTTCCTTGTGAGTGGTCTTTAAAAGTTCACGACGATAGGGTGCAGAGATCCCCGACTCATCACAGGTCAAGAAAGCCGTGCCCATTTGTGCAGCCTGCGCGCCGGCTTGCAAAGCCTTCTTGATGTCCTGCCCATTCATGATTCCACCGGCGGTAATCAAAGGGAGTTTGATTCTTTGAGAGCAGGTCTTGGTTAAGTCCAAAGCGCTGACTTGGGGATCCTCGCTGTTCAAATCAAAGATGCCGCGATGTCCACCGGCCTCAACCCCTTGAAGGGTGATGGAGTTTACACCAACTTCTTCAAGTTCAAGGGCTTCTTCGAGTGTTGTCGCAGTTCCAATGGTGTAGATTCCAGCTTTGTGACAGGCAGAAATATACTCAGAGCCTAAAACTCCAAAGGTAAAACTGAAAGCCGCAGGTTTGATGCGTAAAACCGATTCAAATTGTTTGTCGAAATCATCAGAAAAAGGCGCTTTCAACGTGGGCTCAGGAATTTGCAGCTCTTGGCGAAATCCTCGGGTGGCAGAAAGAGCCTTTTGAATTTGCTCTTCTGTTAGAACAGGATCTTTGCAAGGAACAAAAAGATTGATCAAAAAAGGCCGAGACGAAAGTTCTCGCAAGCGAGCCGCTTCACGTTCAATGTCAGCAGGTTTTGAGTAAGCTGATCCGAGAGATCCTAAACCGCCCGCATTGCAAACAGCGGCGGCGAGTTCTGGAGTAGATCCTCCGCCAGCTAGGGGCGCAAGAACCAAGGGAAGACGAAGCTGAAAGAGTTTTGAAAAGTCTGTGGTCATGGTGACCTTTCAAGAGGCTTCGCCTTAGCGAAGCTTCTTTTTCAATGCATTGACAGTGTTCCAGTTGCGAGCCAGTGGCTCCACATAAGGCAACTCAACCATGATGTAGACACCCTTTTCGTCCATGATCTTTTCTGTGAGATATTTCTTTTCAATCAAAGAGTTCACGTCTTCAACGCGGATCAGATTCCCAGTTTCTTTCATAGAGTCATTTTGAACATCGTTCAAGACGACTTTATAAAGACCTTTGTTGTTAGGCTCACCTTTTTTTGCAAAATGCAAAATACCACTGAGGATTTTGCTTTCGGCTTCTGTGATAGGCGACAAACGGTCTTTCTCTTGTTTAAAGAGCCATTCGTTGTACCAATCTACAAAACTGAAAAGCTCCAGAGGACGCAGGTTTGTGATCTTTTGAGACCCATCGCCACGATCCTCCTGAGTCAGGTAACCCAAGTCAGTGAGTGCGTTGACGATTGTTTGCATTTTATTTGTAGCTTCTTGAAAAACTTGAATGGTGTAGTTGCGCAGCAAAACAGAAGTGATGCTCACAGCGCCATCCGCTTCAGGCTTTCCATACTTGTGAGAAACCAAATTCAAAATAGAAATGTACTTGTTCACAATGTGTGGAGGAAAACGATCTTCATCCGGATTCGAATTCTCAAGAATTTTAATTTTCTTATTTGCCTCGCGAAGATTCTCATTCAAAGTTTTCATGATGGCGCGCAACCAGACAGGGAATTGTTCCATCTGCTTGGAGAGAGAGTCGTAGGGGAGAGCGATCACTTCAGATTCTTTGGTGGCTTTGATGCTCGCACTGCGAGGTTTCATGTCAAAGAGAGCCATCTCTCCAACCATGGCGCCAGCTGACAGTTCAGCTAAAACGATTTCGGTATTGCCTTTGGTTTTTGTCACGGCAAAGCCGCCGGATTTGATAATGTACATGGCGTCAGGGGCGTCGCCTTCGCGGAAGAGATAACTGTCTTTAGCGATTTTCTTTTGCTCAGCCACGGGAGATCCTTCTTTCCAAATTACATTCCAACGGAGGATGTAGGCTCAATTATTCCCGGAAAAAACCTGAGGAGCAATCCAGCTCTAGACCTTCGCCCGTGGGATGTTGAAAAGAAAAAAGCCCCGAGATTCTCGAGGCTTTTTAAAGAACTAGAATGTCATTGCTTTGCAGTCCGGAGCGATGGTCATTTTGCCTTCCGTCGCGGCCAGAACTTTTTCTGGAGTCATATCAGGGGCGTATTCTTTTAGAACAAAACCTTTATCAGTCACTTCGATCACGCCGAAATCACTGACAATTTTTTTGATACACTTGATGCCAGTCAATGGCAGGGTGCATTTGGTTCTGAGTTTTGAATTTCCCTCTTTATCGGTGTGTTGCATGGCCACGATCACATTGCGGGCTCCCGCAACCAGATCCATGGCTCCGCCCATACCTTTGACCATTTTACCAGGAACCATCCAGTTGGCGATGCTTCCGCCTTCGTCAACTTCCATGGCACCAAGAACTGTCAAGTCCACATGGCCGCCACGAATCATAGCAAAGCTGTCAGCGCTCGAAAAGAAGCTCGCACCTGGAGCCGCCGTGACAGTTTGTTTCCCGGCATTGATCAAATCCGGATCAACATCAGCTTCACGAGGAAAAGGTCCCATACCTAAAAGACCGTTTTCGCTCTGTAACATAACGAATTTGTTCTTTGGAATATAGTTCGCAACCAAAGTTGGAATTCCGATTCCCAAGTTCACACAATATCCATCTTCAACTTCTTGAGCAATTCTCTGAGCGATCTGTTCACGAGTTAATGGCATGACTTAGTCCTTTCTCACAGTTTTTTGCTCAATGCGTTTTTCGTAGCCAGAACCTTTGAAGATTCTTTGCACGTAAACGCCAGGAGTATGAATTTGATCTGGATCAAGCTCGCCAATTTCCACAAGTTCTTCGACTTCCACCACTGTGATTTTTCCTGCAGTGGCTGCCATAGGATTGAAATTGCGTGCGGTTTTTCTGAAGATCAGATTTCCGAACTTGTCGCCCTTCCAGGCTTTCACGATAGCAAAGTCACCGACGATGCCACGCTCAAGAACGTAGTCACGACCATCAAAGTTTTTAATCTCTTTGCCTTCAGCAACCAAAGTGCCCACCCCTGTCGGAGTGTAGAATCCCGCAATACCCGCACCACCCGCACGAATGCGTTCGGCCAAAGTCCCTTGGGGACAGAACTCAAGTTCCAACTCACCGCTCATGTATTGTTTTTCAAAGAGAGCATTTTCGCCCACATAAGAGGAAATCATCTTTTTGATTTGGCGTTTTTGCAGAAGCAAACCCAAGCCGAAATCATCCACGCCGGCATTGTTAGAGACGCAAGTGAGATTCTTCACGCCCATATCATGCAAAACAGAAATGGAGTTTTCAGGAATTCCACAAAGACCAAAGCCACCAAGAACTAAAGTCATGCCGTCTTTAACATCCGTCAAAGCCGATTTGGCATCTTTAAAAACTTTATTACTCATATTGAGTCTCCATAGTCAAAAAAAAGAGATGGCTGTAAAGGCCATCTCCTGATGAAAGAGAAAACAGATTAAGCCTTTTCGATAATCAAGGCTACCGCTTCACCGCCACCGATGCACAAAGTTGCCAAGCCATAACGTTTGTTATGAGTGTGCAAAGCGTGAACCAAAGTCGTGAGGATGCGAGCACCTGAAGCGCCGATCGGATGTCCGATAGCAATAGCTCCGCCTTGAACGTTGACCTTCTCAGCAGGGATCTCAAGTTCTTTCATTGCCACTTGTGTAACGACAGCGAAAGCTTCGTTGATCTCCCAAAGATCGATATCGCCCACTTTCAAGTTTGCTTTAGCCAAGGCTTTTTTGATAGCGCCCACAGGAGCTGTCGTGAAGTAAACTGGCTCATGAGCGAAAGTGCCGTGCGCAACGATTTTAGCCAATGGTTTTACACCGCGTTTTTTAGCTTCGCTCTCAGACATCAAAACGTGAGCTGCGCCGCCATCGTTGATCTTTGAAGCATTCGCCGCCGTGATTGTTCCTGCTTTATCAAATGCAGGTTTCAAACCAGGGATTTTATCGAAGTTGGTGTTGAAAGGCTCTTCGTCTTTGTCGATTGTCACAGAACCTTTACGGCCTTCAACAATCACAGGAACGATTTCGTTTTTGAAAAGACCTTTGTCCCAAGCAGATTGAGCTTTTTTGTAAGAGTCGATAGCGAAAGCATCTTGTTGTTCGCGAGTGAAGCTGTGTTCTTTCACGCAAACTTCAGCGGCATTTCCCATATGGAAATTGTTGTACGGATCCCAAAGACCATCTTTGATCATTGAATCCACCATTTGTGCCGGACCCATGCGGTATCCTGAGCGAGAATTTTCCAAAAGATGTGGAGCCAAAGTCATGTTCTCTTGACCACCAGCCACCGCGATTTTGGTATTGCCCAAAGCGATAGAGTCCGCAGCCAACATCACAGCTTTCAGTCCAGATCCGCAAACTTTATTGATCGTCATGCAAGGAGTTGTGTTTTTAAGTCCAGCGTAAAGAGCCGCTTGACGAGCCGGAGCTTGACCAACGCCTGCAGTGAGGACTTCACCCATGATACATTCGTCAATTTCATCTGCAGACACGCCAGCACGCGTGATAGCTTCTTTAATAGCGATAGCGCCTAGTTTTGGAGCGGGAACAGAAGCAAGACCACCTTGGAAGGAAGCCACTGGAGTTCTAACGCTGCTGACAATTACGACATTTTCCATATTTTCACCTCGTAGAGTTGTAAATGCTTCGATACTCTTTTATATTTTGAATTCAGAGTCAAATTTGAACGGAGTCAACGCATGTCGCCGATAGTTCTACTAGCTAGTTTTCTGATTTCTCAACCTCTTTGGGCTGCTACATTTGAAGCTCCCGTCAAAGAGGGAGATCGTTTAGTCCTCAAAGGATTCGAAGCTCAAGTGCAAATTATAGCACAGCCCGGGGTCGGACTGAAAGTTTCCGGAGTCGAGGACAGCGGTGTTGAGGGCGCTTATACTATCTCTAAAAAAGGCAATATCATCGAAGTCAGCATGAACGAGCTGAATGGGAAAAGAAATTGGTTGGGAGCTCTACCAAAGGCCTCGACTTATATGAGAAAAATTGAAATCACCGGTGCTCCTGTTCCTGTGGAAGTTCACTTGCGCGGTGGCTCTGTGACCGTTCAAAAATGGAGTAAAGACTTAAAAGTGAGTCTGACTCAAGGGCGGTTCTCTTCTGTGGACGGTCGTGGATCTTTTGATGTGGCTGTGCAAAAAGGCGAAGTGAATATTCAAAACCACGCGGGAAAAGTGCAGGCGGATGTTTACTCCGGAAGCGTTGTTCTCAAAAGTATCCAGGGCGATGTGGACGCCTCCTTGTTTGTAGGACAGCTCGTAGCTGAAAAACTAAAAGGCTTTATCGATATCACGACACAACAAGCCACAGGGAAAATCAATCAATCCGGTGGAACTTTGCAGTTCGAAAACGTCAAAGGACAGCTCACAGTTCAAGCCTTTCAAGGACGCATTGAAGGGCAGAGTGCAGATGGCTCTGTCAGTGTCGTGATGAACATGGACTCTGAGGTGGATATCCGTGCTAAGGCCGGTAAGGTGACCGTACAAACACCTCCAGGCTCGGGAGCCTCTGTGAATTTGTTTACTGTGGATGGTGACATCTATGTTCCGAAGGAACTTCGTGTGGTCAAACTCAGCTCTGAAAAAAGTGTGCGCGGTCGTCTGCGCGGAGAGTCGCCTCGCGGAAGTATTTTAGTGCGTGGTCAAGAAGCGAACATCTTCGTAAAATAAGTTGACAGCTTTTCCTAAATGCTTCAGTGCTAATAACGGACGTTCGGAGACGGGCGTTCGACACGTATAGCCAAAGAAGGCTGTCGTTTCAAGATAACTAGGTAAAATTATGGCAAAAATCGTCAAGAAGAAGCCGGCTGCGAAAGCCGCATCAAAGCCTGTAAAAAAAGCAGCTGCAAAGCCTGCGTCAAAATCCGCACCTAAAAAAGCAGCTGCAAAGCCTGTTGTGAAAAAGAAGGTTGCGGCCAAGGCGCCAGCAAAGCCTGCACCTAAAAAAGCAGCTAAACCAGCTCCGGTTAAAGCGGCTCCTAAAAAAGTCGAAGCAAAACCAAAAGCTGAAAAAGAACTCAAGGGCAAAAAAGCCGCTGCAGCTCCTGCAACAACAGAGAAAAAAGCAGATAAAAAGAGTGCTCCGTCGGCTCCTGAAAAGGCAGCTCCTTCTAAGAAGGAAGCTAAAGCAACGGCGGCTGCTAATAAAAAAACAAAAGCTAAAAAAGACGAAGCCGAATTGGAAGACGACTTTATTAGCGACGACGATTTTGGCCATGATGAAATCGGTGAGTACGAAGAAGAGCTCAAAAGCGTTGAAGAAGCTGATGAGGAAATCGAAATCACTGAAGAGTGGGTTGCGGAAGAAAGAGCAAAAGGCGACGAAGAAGTCTTTTTGACAGACGCTGAAGGCAACAGATATTGCCGCGCTCGTGACTGCGACCAGATCGCGGTTGTAGACGCTTATTGCCGTTATCACTATTTGATGTTCTGGAAACACATCCAAGTTCGTAAGAAAATCCTCATGGATGGTAAGTTGGAACGTTACGTGGAAGAATTGACTTCTCGTTATCCAGATAAATTCTTGGAAATGATCCGTCGTGATTTGCGCACTGAAAAAGATTTCTTGGGCGCGATTCAAGAGCTTGAGATTGATGAATCAGCAACGGACAACGAGTTTGAAGAGGATAACAGCGCCTTCATCGAAGAAGTGCGTGGTATGGGCGAAGGCAGTGGCAGCTCCGTTGAGGAAGACGACTACTAGGCTTCGATCGAAACTGAAAATTAAAAAACTAAAAAGGGAGCTGATAAGGCTCCCTTTTTTTTATGGAAAATTCGAACTGATCCCCTGGTGCGGTTGTGATTCATCCCCTGGGTTCTCGGTTTCCCGAGCCGGATGCTCGGGAAAGGGGGCTTGGGGCCACCCAATTGTCAGGATGCTCAAGCTGCGATCGGAGCCCGATCGCCTTAAATACCACTAGTAAGTCAAAGTTCTCAGAGCGCGAACTTTTTTGAACTCAGAAGTGTTTGGTCCGAAAACCATGACTTCCAGAGTGAACTCTTGGCCGTCTCCGTGAGACGTAAATTGATAGAACTGTCCCATCATATCTCGAATATAGAATTGGTAAAGGTTGCCGTCATAGACTCCAAATCCCTGACCGACGAAATTGCGACGATCTAGATTGGTGAGTTTCACGTCGAAATTCCACTGGCCATCTGCATAGTGGCTGCGTTGAATTTCAATGCGATGAGCATCGCCGCGGAATTCAAACATCCAAACATCGTGAGCAACGCTTTCTCCCAATGGCCAAGGAACGCCACCGTCACCGGGTCCTGCAAAAGATAAGGAAGAGGAGACCGTAACAGATGCTACTAAAAAGAGCGCAAGAAGCCATTTCATGAGAGTTCTCCTTCAAATTGAATACGACATTCGTGGTTCAGAGTGTATCCGCCTTTGCTGCGGCGGATATAGCGTGGAGAGTGTTTGTCCGGTTCGATCAAGTCACGAAGGCGGCGGATCGTCACATAGAGGCGATTGTCGACAACGTCGTTACAGCCTTCGTTCCAAAGAGTCGCAGCGAGCTCCTCTTTTTTGAAGACGCGACCAGGTTCTTTGGCCATCAATTTCAAAAGATCCAAAAGAATAAACTGACTATGGAAGTTCACGGCGCCACGGGAGCGTTCGATCACGGTCTTCCCATCTTTTTTAAAGACGAGGTCATAGTCAGCCAACGGGTGAATTCCCAGCTTGTCACTCAGAGCGGAGATTTCGCGGTAAAGGCGAGCATGATTTTTTTCGTTGGCAAAGTTTTTTGCCAAGCCCAAAAAGAGCGCCGCTTTGGTGTGGTCCTTCATTTCCCAATAACAGAGCGCAATATTGTACTGAAGGCTGGCAAGCAGGTTCAAATTTCTGCTTTGAGTGACGGTCTCTTGATGCGCCCAAAGAACGCCTAGGGCCGACTCCAGTTCATCTTTGCTAATGTGAATGTAGCATTTTACAACTGCGAAACTCGCTGCAATTTCATTTTCAGGAGAGCAGCTGAGAATGGTTTGAGCTTTTTCGATAAGCTCTTCCGCAGCTTTAAGGTTTCCTTCAACATACTCCATAAGTGCCAATGCGAAAAAAGCATGGAGCATGTCTTTGGAGTTTTTAGAAGTCACCGCCAGGCTAAGAGCCTTCTCAGCATAGGACTTGGCTTTTTGATTTTGCCCTTGAAAACGGGAAGCCAGGCATAGGACATAGTAGGCCTCGCTGGGAAGCTCTTGTCCTGAGTTGAGCAAAGAAAGAATTTGGCCTTCGATGCGAGCCACATCTTCGAACTCTTCGCGCTCAGCATAGCAGCGCAATTGATAGTGGAGAGCTTTGATGTGAGTGTCTACATCGTCTGCGAACAGAGTGACCTTTGAGAGTTCCTTAAGGTAAGGCAAGGCCTTCTCAAAGTGTGTCTGGCAATAAAATGAATGGGCAATCTCCCACAGCTCTTGTGTTGTCATTAGTGGAGATCGTCTTTCTTCTTCTTGCCCTTACCGCTGAACATGCGAGGACCACGGTCTTCTTCCGTAGTTTCTTCTTCGTCTTCCTCATCTTCAGATTTGTAAGTTTCATCATCGCGAGGAGGAGAGTATTCTTCGCTGATTTCAGCGCGGGCCAAAGCATCTTCAGCGTCCTCTTCTTCAGTGAGAAGAGTTCCTTCTTCCAGGCCAAGAAGTCTATTGGCTTCAGCTTCCAAAGAAGAGTTTTCGGTATTGAATTGCATGAAAAGTTTTTTGCCTTGGAAAGGGATCTCTTTCCAAACGTAAGGGAAATCCACTTCACCGTCTGTTTCGAGGTATTCGAGCATCATGCTGGCTGCTGCGTCGATGCAGTTGTGGATGCGTTGAACGGTGTCTTGCTGTTCTGAAGAGTAATTCATAGAAACTTCGAAGTTGGCTTGTGTGAGGCGGCCCTTTTCGAGATAACCAACGCGAAGCGTTACTTCCTCAGGGTAAATGCGGCCTTCAACAATGAGATCAGCGCCGTCTAGATACTGAGCAAAATTCTCTTTGAAAACGGTTTGAATTTGATCTGAGTATTCTTTTGGAAAAGCAGTCCATTTTTTTGAACTTTTCAGTCTCGGATTCATGGCTTGGCCTCCCTCGAACTTTGACAATCTTGAAGCGCTCCTCTATAACTCACTTTCTTTGCTGACACAAGAGGGAAGACACTGTGGAAAAATCTTCGCAAAATACTGAAATGACTCCCCAAAATCAAGATATCGGCCAGGGCCGTGGGGTCTATATTTCCACCTATGGTTGCCAGATGAACGTGAACGATACAGAGCGCATGTATGCGTTGTTGGAAATGTCGAACTTCACGCCGGTGGAGAAGATTGAAGATGCGTCTTTAATCATCGTGAACTCATGCAGTATCCGTGAAAAACCCGTTCACAAAGTTTACTCTGAGGTGGGGCGCTTTAAAAAACTCAAAGATAAAAATCCCGGCCTTAAAATCGGTGTGGGTGGTTGTGTAGGTCAGCAGGAAAAAGAAAACCTGATGAAGACTCAACCCCTGATCGATTTTGTTTTCGGAACGGACACCATTGACTCTTTGCCGAGCTTGGTGGCTGAAGCTTTTGATACTTACAAACCTCGTTTGGTGAATGCTAAATTTGAACACCGCGCTCCTTATCACATTGAAACTTTGGTGAGAAATCCTGGAGTTTCAACCTTCGTGAATATCACCAAGGGTTGCGATAATTTCTGCACCTTCTGCGTGGTGCCTTACACTCGCGGTCGTGAGAAATCGCGTCCTTTGCAACATATCCTGACAGATGTTCGCAGCCTGGTTAAGCGCGGAGCAAAAGAGGTCACGCTCTTGGGTCAAAATGTGAACTCTTATGAGAGTGACTGCGGTATTGATTTCGCGGATCTTTTGGATCGCGTGGCAAAAGAGACAGACATCGAAAGAATTCGTTATACAACGTCTCATCCGAAAGACTTTAATCAGAAGTTGGTGGATGTGATGGCAGCGAATTCTGAAAAAATTTGCGAATACATTCACTTGCCATTCCAGAGCGGAAATTCACGGATTTTGAACAGAATGAACCGTGGTTACACGCGCGAAGAGTATTTCGAAAAAATCGCGATGATTAAAAAAGCGATTCCGAATGTGTCTTTGTCGACGGACATCATCGTGGGCTTCCCGGGTGAAACCGAAGAAGAGTTCATGGACACTGTGACTATGGTGGAGCAAGTTGAGTTCGAAACTATTTTTGCGTTCATGTACTCGCCTCGTCCATTTACAAAAGCGGCGAAGTTTGAAGACCAATTGCCAGAAGAAATCAAGAATGAGCGTTTGAACAGATTGTTCGATGCCCATGAGAAAATGGCTTTTGAATTGATTAAAAAATACGAAGGACAAGTTTTAAAGGTCCTGGTTGAAGGCGTAGATCGCGACGGCGTGAAAGTTCAGGGCCGTAGCACTGCGAACAAGTTAGTGCATTTTGCAGGCAGCAAAGATTTGATTGGCAAGACCGTAGATGTTCGCATCACGAAAGCTTTCCCTGCCGTATTCCGTGGAGAATTGGTTCAGTAATGAAAGACACTTTGAATTTTGATAATCTAAAAGCTCAGATCGTTTTTGCGACGGAGTCTCAAGAGGAAGAAACTTTTCACCAGAATGATTTGGTGCAGTTGTTCCCCTATGGTCTTTCTGTGACCACAGATCCGATGCGCCCGTTCTTGCTTTTGAAAGATGAAGCTCATCAATACACTTTGCCCGTGGCGGTGACGCCGATTGAGGCGGGTGTGTCCCTAGCTCAATCCAATAAGACGATTTTGCAGGCCTCTCCTCATCGTTTCACAGCGGAACTTTTGACCTCTCTGGGGATTGAAGTGAAGCAATGTGTATTCGTGGAGATCAAAGGGTCTCATCAATATGTTCGTTTGTATTTGAGTGGTCACGCGAAGCTCAATTCGTTGAAGCTGCGGGCTGATGAAGCGATGTCTTTGTGTCTGTACTTGGGAACACCCTTGTATGCGACAAAGAACATCATTGGTCGTTCTCGCGTAATGAACGCAGCGATGGAAGAGGCGGCTCAGAACATGCAGAGCTTTGGTCTCTATGAAAAAAACGGCCAGTACTTAAACTAAGCCATCTCGGTATTTTTTCGACATTTATAAAATGATCTACTAGCGTGTGAACCATCCCCGAAATTCTTGGTTTCCCGAGCTGGATGCTCGGGAAAGGGGGCTTGGGATCACCCAATTGTCAGGATGCTCAGCCTGTGATCAGGCGACGACCTCATTAAATACCACCAAACTAAAAGGGTCAGTGCCTGCTTATCAAGGCCCGAGAACAACTCACGATACCCCGTGGAGTTTTAGTTTCAGAGACATTCTTCCAAAATTTTTGAACAGCATCAGAATTGCCGTCGATGGTATAGCGTTGCTTAAAGTACTTCGCGACCTGATAGCTTCCCGTGGTTTTGAAAGTCGCAAGGGGAAGATTTGAGATCTTTGAGAAGGTTTTCTCAAATTCGGAGTAATAGATTTCTTTCCACTGCGTGTATTGAGCGTCGTTAACCCAGGTCGGGTTCGAGTTTCCATGGAGAGGTGCAAAAGAGGCATGGATATAATCTATAAGCCTGTCTCTTTGAGAGTAGTTTCGTAGGTAGGTCTGCGCATCAGGATGCAGAGCATGCATGAACTTTTCATAAATATAAAAATCCGCGAGGTCGCGCAACACGATGCGGCCGGTGGGTTTCATATTGATATCCAGCTCGATGAGAAAATTTTGAGAGTGAGGCGAGTCGAATTGAATGCCCGTGCGTGCGGCGAGCTCTGCCATGGCCCGAGCGGTGGCCTTGATATAATGTTCAGTCCAGAAGTCCAAGGGATTGTTCGAGCCATTCTGCAAAGCGATCTTTTTCCCGGTGGTTTCGTGGAGTGCGGCAAAGCCTGGAAGGTAATATCTACCCGAGGAAGAATCATTCAAGGCATGAAGATCCCGGATGACTACGGCCTGGTCTATGGCAGGAATTTTTAAGATGGCAGGTTCGTCCAGGATGATGGCATGTTCAAACTGCAACTTTTTCTGAACGAAAGAAAGAATGTCGGCGTTCATTCGTGAATCGATGGCTTCTCCCACGGGCTGTTTCTTTTTAAGCCAGTCGCCGTCGGCTTTGTTTGTCGAGCTTTTCACAGAAAATTGGATGGTCTTGTTGGGATCCTCAACGATGTAGGAGCGAGAGGCTGTTTGGTAACCCGTAAAATAATACTTTTTGATCAGGTCGATTCCTTGAGCGCGAAAGTGTTGAGCGACCTCTTTGAACCACAGAGTGTCTTCTGGATTTATTATCCAGCGAGCATATTTTTCGCCATTGTGTTCAAAGATCAGATGCTGACGAATTCTTTCGGGGAAGCGATCTGCAAAATCGATATCAAGAAGTCTCAGTGGGATTTCGTAGTGAGGCATAGCGCGAGGTTCAAGTTCTCGACGAGCAACCGCATTGGATTTGGTTTCGTGATAGATGAGAGTTTTTGCCCCTGGAGTCACGGCATGGCCCATCTGAATGAAGAACAGGCAGGTAAGAAGGGCCGCGGGGACTGAGGACTTCATTCGTGTTCTTCTCCATAAGGGGTGGGGACTCCGTTATGTCTATTCAAGGGTTGTTCCAGATATGAAAATCCCCCTGGTTACGCCAAAACGAATTAAAACACTTTAGGAGTGAAAATCGATAAAAAACTCTTTGTTTTCAAGGGTCTGGAGCTGTCGTGGTGGGCGTTGAGCGTCACCTGTTTGTTTCCTCGACAGGGGGTGTTTAGCCTTGAGCTTTCCGGGGAAGGCCCTTAGCATTTTTATATGAATCAATTATTGAGAGTTCGCGGGAAAAGCCCTGTTATTGCTGAGAAAGTTTTTATTGCCGACAACGCTCGCATCATTGGTGATGTGCAAATCGGAGAGAGCTCTACGGTCTGGTACAACGCGACCATCCGCGGAGATGTTATGCCTATTCGCATCGGCAAAGAGGTGAACATTCAAGACGGCTCGGTTTTGCATGGAACTTATGGCAAATACGGATGCACTTTGCATGATCGTGTCACCATCGGGCACCTTGTCATGCTCCATGGTTGTGAGATTGGTCGAGTTTCTTTGATTGGAATGGGTTCCATTGTCATGGATGGTGCGAAGATCGGCGAATACAGTCTAGTTGGCGCCGGCTCATTGGTGACAGAAGGCTCGGAATTTCCACCGCGCAGCTTGATCGTGGGACGTCCAGCTCGAGTGAAGCGTCCTCTGACGGATGAGGAAGTGCAATTGCTCGAAAAATCCGCAGACAACTACCTCCTCTATAAGACCTGGTACGAAGAGTAAAAAACGAAAAGTCGTTGAACTATGTCTCTTAAAATCCCAGAATATTCCTACAGACTTATTCTTAAGGAGAATTCATGGAGACTCGGGTTCCCTACGCTTTGACTTTTGACGATATCCTGCTTGTTCCGCAATATTCGGAGATCACCCCGACTGAGGTTGTTCCTCGATCTGAATTTGCTCGCGGAAAATTTTTAAACACGCCGATTATTTCTGCTGCGATGGACACGGTGACCGAAAATCGTATTGCTCGCGTGATGGCTCAGTACGGTGGCTTGGGTGTCATCCATAAAAACATGGATATCGACAAGCAAGCTCTTGAAGTTGAAAAGGTAAAAAAATATGAAAGCGGTATGATCTTAGATCCTATCACTTTGGGGCCGAATCAATTGGTGCAAGAAGCCGTTGATATCATGGCGAAGTATTCCATCAGTGGTGTTCCTGTTACGGTGGATGGCGTTCTGGTGGGGATTCTTACGAATCGCGATTTGCGTTTTGAAGAAAACTTCGATCAACCTATCAGCAACTTGATGACCAAAGAAGACATGGTCACTGCAAAACTCGGAACCACTCTCGAGCAAGCAAAAATCATTCTCCAAAAAAATCGTATTGAAAAACTTCCGGTGGTGGATTCCATGGGAAAACTCAAAGGTTTGATCACGATCAAGGATATTGAAAAAGCCAAGAGCTATCCGCAAGCTACAAAAGATAATCATGGTCGTTTGCTTGTTGGTGCAGCGATTGGTGTTGGCGCGGACTCTCGTGAGAGAGCAGATGCCTTGGTGGCTGCAAGTGTTGATGTGCTTTGCATCGATACAGCTCACGGTCATTCTAAAAATGTGATCGAAATGGTGAAATACATTTCGGCAAGACATCCTGACATCATCATCGTTGCCGGTAACGTGGTGACGGCGGATGGAACTCAAGCTCTGATCGATGCCGGGGCTGATGTTGTTAAAGTGGGTGTAGGACCTGGAAGTATTTGTACAACTCGTGTTGTTGCCGGTGTGGGTATGCCACAGATCTCTGCGGTGATTGAGTGTGCGAAAGTGGCTAAGAAAAATGGCAAAACCATCATTGCTGATGGTGGTATCAAGTTCTCTGGGGATCTCACGAAGGCTTTGGCCTTGGGTGCAAACTCTGTGATGGTCGGAAATCTTTTGGCAGGTGCGGAAGAATCCCCTGGTGAAACGATCCTGTTCCAAGGAAGAACTTATAAAGTTTATCGTGGCATGGGTAGCATGGGTGCCATGGCGAAAGGCTCTAAGGACCGTTACGGCCAAATGGATGTGGAAGATGCCGAGAAACTTGTTCCTGAGGGTATCGAGGGGAAAGTTCCATACAAAGGTTCTGCTTCTGCCGTGATTCACCAATTGGTGGGTGGCTTGAAATCGGGAATGGGTTACTTGGGTGCGCGCAATATTGATGAACTTCAGAAAAAAGCGAAGTTCGTGCAAATCAGTGCTATGGGACTGCGTGAGTCTCATGTGCATGATGTGAGTATCACCAAAGAAGCCCCGAACTATCGTATCGAAAACTAGAATCCTGCTGGAGACATCAATGCATATTCGTCCTTTCATTATCCTGGATTTTGGTTCGCAATTCACTCAGCTCATCGCAAGACGTTTGCGGGAGTTGGGTTTTTATTCCGAAATTCATTCCTATAAGTTTTCTACGGAAGACATTAAGAAAAAAAATCCTCTCGGTATTATTTTGAGTGGGGGACCAAACTCCGTTTACGAAGAAGGTGCGCCTCGCAGAGGCATTTCTGAACTTCGTGCCCTGGCTCCGTTGATGGGAGTCTGTTATGGGATGCAACTTTTGACTCATGAACTGGGTGGAAAGGTGACGAAGTCCCATTCGCGTGAGTACGGGCTAAATTATGTAACATGGACTTCGGCCCTGGGTGATGTTCCTTTGAAGCAGCAAGTGTGGATGAGTCACGGTGATGTGGTTGAAACTCCTCCGCCGGGTTTTAAAGTGATTGCGATGTCGGATGGTGATCATCCGGCGGCGATTCAAGGTGATGGTGTCTTGGCTGTGCAGTTTCACCCTGAGGTGGCTCATACGGTTCAAGGCAATGACTTGTTGAGATACTTCGCTCAAGACATGTGTCAAGCTCCTGCGGACTGGGATGCTCCTCATATGCTTGAGATGTTGCAAAATGACATTCGCAATAAAGTGGGCGAGCAGGATCACGTTCTTGTGGGGCTCAGTGGTGGTGTTGATTCAACTGTTGTAGCGACCTTATTAACTAAAACCTTGGGCGCTGATCGTGTGCACTGTGTTTTTGTCGACAATGGGCTTTTGAGGAAAAATGAGTTTCAAAACGTTCTTGAGAGTTATCACCGTATTGGTTTGAACGTTAAAGGTGTGGATGCCTCTCAAGAATTTATGTCTGCGCTCAAAGGAAAATCTGATCCTGAAGAAAAACGCAAAACCATCGGTCGCGTTTTCATCGAGATCTTTGAAAAGTCCTATGACCATTCGTCGAAAATCAAATGGCTTGCTCAAGGGACTTTGTACCCTGATGTGATTGAGAGCGTTTCCTCCATCGGTGGGAGCGTGACCATCAAGTCCCATCACAATGTGGGCGGTCTCCCTGAAAAAATGAAATTGGGCCTTGTTGAGCCGGTGCGTGAACTCTTCAAAGATGAAGTTCGCGCCTTGGGCGCTCAGATTGGTTTGCCTCATGAGATGCTCTGGCGTCATCCGTTCCCGGGGCCTGGCTTGGCGATCCGTGTTTTGGGTGAAGTGACAGAAGAAAAGCTGCACATCATGAAAGAAGCCGATGAGGTGTATATTTCATACTTGCGAGAAAAAGGTCTTTACGAAAAGATCTGGCAGGCCTTCTGTGTGCTTTTGCCCATCAAATCCGTGGGTGTCATGGGCGACGGTCGAACCTATGATCAAGTTCTCGCTCTGCGCGCTGTCACCAGTCAAGACGGCATGACGGCAGACTGGTATCCCTTTGAGTTTCAACACTTGAGGGAGATTTCTAATCGCATTACGAATAAAGTTAAAGGCATTAATCGCGTGGTCTATGATGTGACCTCGAAGCCTCCGGGCACAATCGAGTGGGAGTAATATGAAAAATCAAAATCGTGAAGTGTGGGTTATTGGCGGACAAAGAATTCCTTTCGTAAAGTCGCAGACTATTTACGATGGCATTGGTCAGCAGGAGATTTTGACTCAAGCCCTGAGAGCTTTGGTGACGAAGTATGGACTAGAAAGACAGAAGGTCGGTGAGGTTGTCGCTGGCGCTGTTTTGAAACATCCCCGTGACTTCAGCTTGGTTCGTGAAGCGGTTTTGGGTTCGGGATTAGACCCGCACACTCCAGCTTTTGATCTGCAAAAGGCCTGTGGCACAGGCTTGTCAGCCGCGGCAATGATCGCCAATGAGATCTCTATCGGGCAAATCGATGTGGGTATTGCGGGGGGCAGTGATACAAACAGTGAGCCACCTCTCACGGCAAAAAGAGAATTGGTTGTTCGTTTGATGAATTTACAAAGAGCCAAGAGCTTCGGGCAAAAACTCGGTGCCGCTTTCGCTTTGATGAAGCCAAGTTTGTTCTGGCCTCAGATCCCGGCGGTGAAAGAGGCTCGTACCGGGCTTTCCATGGGAGAGTCTTGTGAATTGATGGTTCGCGAATGGGGCATTACTCGCGAGGCACAAGATCAGTGGGCTTATGAAAGTCATCACAAAGCCTCTATCGCTTACGAAGCGGGTTTCTTTGACGACATGATGGTTGAATACAAAGGCATCAAAAAGGACGGCATCTTAAGAGCTGACACGACGGTGGAAAAGCTTGGGAAATTGCGCCCGGCCTTTGCCAATGACGGCAAAGGGACATTGACTGCGGGGAACTCCACCCCTCTGTCTGATGGAGCCTCTGCGGTTCTGTTGTCGACTCCTGAGTATGCAAAAAGTAAAAATTGGACGGGCCTTGCTCGTGTTGTGGACTATCAGTCGGCGGCTGTGGATTACGTAGGTGGCGAAGGTCTTTTGATGGCTCCGACCTATGCTGTTTCGGAGCTGTTGAAGCGAAACAACTTGAAGCTTCAGGACTTTGATTTCTATGAAATTCATGAGGCTTTTGCTGGCCAAGTTCTGTGCACTTTGAAGGCTTGGGAGTCTGAAAAGTATTGCCAAGAAAAGCTTGGAGTTTCGCAGGCTTTGGGAAGTATTGATCGCGCCAAAATCAATGTGAAAGGTTCAAGCCTCGCGGTAGGACATCCTTTCGCGGCGACAGGTGGTCGTATCGTTCATACCTTGGCAAAACTTCTTCATGAAAAAGGCAAAGGTCGCGGCTTGATCAGCATCTGTACAGCCGGTGGCCAAGGCGTTGCGATGATTCTCGAAGCCATTTAGTCTTCGTAATGAAGGTCTTGTAACTGCGGTTCATTCTCCACTGTCTGCTAGAAGTGGGGGATGAAAAAAACTGAAAACAAAATCATCCGTACAGGCAAGGCCTTGACCTTTCTTATTGTTCTCGCTGCAGTGGCTGCTTTGGCAGCTGCCGAGATTATCTACGAAACCTCCGGAACTGCGCGCTTCAAGCTCAGTAAAGAAGGGGGTGTCCGTAAGACAACCACAACGTCTCAGGAATATCTTCTCTATCGAGCCTTTGGTGACGATGGTGGAGATCAGCTTTATCTAACCAGTGCGCAGCGGACACGCAGCTATTTTTTAGATGCAGAAGGCGTTGAGGGCGCTACATCATGGACAGTTCGTACCGGGCCTAAATTAAACAAAGTTCTTTGGAGTAAGACAGAAAACTCAACAACCTTGGAGCTCAATGAAAATCTGGGAGCCCTCGTTTCGGGTCTTGAAGGTTGTTGTGCTTCGGTGACGGGCTATCGTCTTTACGAAATCGAAACCGGTAAGCTCCTGATGTCTTTCAATGACTATTCTTTTGATCGAAGCAGTGCTCAGCCTTTCTCTTTAGAGGTTCCGAACTCTCCTTTGAAATACAGATTCATTGGAATCCTCGGTGCTGATTCCACGCGAGATATTGATTTTGTGACTCCAGTGGCTGGTCATGAGAGCGTGGCTCTCGTAAAATATGGCAATCCTTATCTGCGACAAAAGCTTCAAGTGGATATGAAGATGGCTCCTGGCTATGGACCCAGTATTTTAGAGGTCTCTATCGAAAAAGATCCGGGCGTTCCAAATAGCGATAAAATTGAAATTGATGGCAGACAGGCCAAGCTCTGGAATATCGACGGCTCTGGAAATGCAAATGATGTCGCCGGAGTGGTTCTCAAGTTTTCTGTCAATGCAGGGTATGGCACACAAGAGGTCATTATTCCTATTCGTCAAGATCGCTTGGCCTTGGATAAAGCGACGATCCCCGAGGGGATTCAGATTCGCAGTATTGCCCCATAAAAGACTATTTTGACTTCACTTCGTATTCAGAGGGGAAATGAGAGCTCAAAACTCTGATTTTCCCGTCTTTATGCGAGGCGTAAGGGGTCTAAAAATAGACGGGGAAAGCCGTCCAAGTTATGAATGAAGAATGTCTTTTGTACATCTTCATACTCACTCTGAATATTCGTTACTGGAAGCCGCTTGCCGGGTCAAAGCTTTGGCTAAAAAAGCAGCAGCTTTGCAAATGCCTGCAGTGGCTTTGACCGACAATGGAAACATGTTTGGTGCCATTGAGTTTTACTTTGCGTGCAAAGACAATGGCGTTAAACCGATCTTGGGTTTGGATGCTTATATTGCTCCGGGTTCTCGTCATGAAAAGAAACAAGATCGTGACCAAGTTCAAACAGGACCCCGTCGTTTGGTTTTCTTGGCGCAAAATATCGAGGGCTATCGCAATCTCTGTAAATTGTCTTCAATAGGCTATCAAGAGGGCTTCTATTGGAAACCTCGTATCGATTATGAAGTCATCAAAGAACATAATGAAAATTTGATCTGCTTGACGGGTGGTTTGCGCGGCGAAGTGGCTGATGCTTTCCTGCGCGAAGGTCCGGATGGAGCTTTGGCAAAAATTCGTCAGCTCAAAGAGATCTTTGATGATCGCTTGTATCTTGAAATGTGCCGCACCGGTGTTCCGGAGTGGGATCGTATCAATCCGTTCTTGCTTGAAGCTTCCAAGATCGTGGGAGTTCCTGTTGTGGCGTCCAATGACGTTCACTACATGACCCAAGACGACCAGCTGGCGCAAGAGGTTTTGATCTGTATCGGATCGAATAAAACTTTGAGTGATGAATCTCGCTTTCGTTTGGGAACAGATGAGTTCTATCTCAAAAAGCCTGAGCAAATGATTGAATTGTTCTCAGACATTCCTGAGGCCATCAGCAACACTTTACAAATCGCTGAACGCTGTGATGTGAAATTCAAAATGAAAGATGAGCATGGTAAGCCTATTTACCATCTTCCCACTTTCCCAACGACAGATGGTCGTACGATCACAGATGAGATTTCTCTTAAGGCCAACGAAGGCCTTATGGAGCGCTTTGAAGAAGCTGCGCAAAGAGGCGAGCCTATTCCTGAAGAGAAAAAGCCAGAATATCATGAGCGTCTCAAGTATGAGTTGGGCATCATTGATCGCATGGGTTTTAACGGTTACTTCCTGATCGTTCAAGACTTCATCAACTGGGCCAAGAATCATGACATTCCGGTGGGCCCTGGGCGGGGTTCGGGAGCAGGCTCCCTGGTGGCCTATGTTTTGCGTATTACGGATCTTGATCCTCTGCCTAACTTTTTGCTCTTTGAGCGTTTCTTGAATCCAGAACGTATCTCCATGCCCGACTTCGATATCGACTTCTGTCAGGATCGTCGTCAGGAAGTGATTCGTTATGTGACCGAGAAGTATGGTCAACAATCCGTATCGCAAATCATCACCTACGGAAAACTCCAAACTCGTGCTGCCATCAAAGACGTGGGTCGCGTATTGGGTCTTACTTTCCCTGAGGTGGATGCGGTAACAAAACTTATTCCTGATAAACTCGGAATCACCATCAAAGAATCTTTGGAGATGGAACCTCGTCTTCCTGAAATGATGGAAATGAATCCAACGGTAGCGACCCTCATCGATCTTGCATTGCGGGTTGAGGGGATGGTTCGCCACGCCGGGATCCATGCGGCCGGGGTTATCATCGGTGATGGACAACTGGTTCGTCATGCTCCGCTTTACAAGGGCGCTGACGGCGAACAAGTTGTTCAGTACGATATGAAGCATGCCGAGAAAATCGGTTTGATCAAATTCGACTTCCTGGGTTTGAAGACTCTGACTCACATCAATCATGCCTTGAAGCTGATTGAGAAAAATAGAAATAAAAAAATCACAACAAAAATGATCCCGATGACGGATCCGGCCACTTTCGAAATGATGTCTCGCGGAGATACCGCGGGGGTGTTCCAGTTCGAGGGTGAGGGTATTACGGATGCCACCAGAAAAATCCGTCCTTCCAGTTTTGCGGATATCACGGCGATCACGTCTCTCTACCGTCCAGGTCCGATGGCGAACATCCCGGACTTTACGGATCGTAAACATGGCAAGGCTCCTGTGGAGTATTTGCTGGAAGACACTCGTGAGGTTCTCTCTGAGACCTACGGGATTATGGTTTACCAAGAGCAAGTTATGGGTATCGCTTCCAAGATTGCGGGATACTCTCTCGGTGAAGCCGATATGCTTCGTCGTGCGATGGGTAAGAAAATCAAAGAAGAGATGGATCAACACCGCGAACGTTTCATGAAGGGTGCGAAAGAACGTGGTCATGATGAGAAGAAATCTTCAGATCTTTTCGACCTCATGTACAAGTTCGCCGATTACGGTTTCAATAAATCCCATGCGGCGGCTTACTCTGTTGTTACCTTGCAAACCGCGTGGATCAAATGTCATTACCCGACAGAATTCTATGCGGCCCTTCTCAGTACCGAGCTTTCGGATACGGATAAGATCGTAAAATACTCTAAGGATGCTGCTAAGCGCGGGATCAAAGTTAATTCGCCTCACGTGAATTTCTCGGACTATCTCTTCGGGGTTCATGGCGATGAAATGTATTTCGGTCTGGGGGGGATCAAAGGCGTGGGGCAATCCGCAGTTGAAGCCATCATGGAGGCGCGCGACACTTTGCCCGGCAAGAAATTTACTTCTTTGGACGAGTTCTTTAACAGCATTGATCTGCGCCGTGTGAATAAAAAAGTGATCGAGTGCCTGATCAAAGCCGGAGCTTTTGAAGGCTTTGGAGCTCATCGTGCGCAATTGATGGCGGGCTATCAAAAGTTTTTGGACAGAGCGCAAGGTCTGATGAAGGACCGCGAGATGGGGCAGGCTTCATTGTTTGACCTTGGACCATCTGCGGAAACCATCGTGACTTTAGAAGACACCAAGCCTTGGACCCGCACTGCGGCCCTGGCCTATGAAAAAGAAGTCTTGGGATTCTATCTCAGTGACCATCCGTTGAAGGGCTTCGACTCTCTTTCTGAGATCTGGACAACTTGTAAAGTGACGGAGCTCCCTGCTCAAATGCCGCCGCCAGGCTCTGATGAGGCCGAGGCCTTGAAGGCTGAGAAGAAGAAGGACTGGCGCAACCGTGATGCCGGACGTAAGCGTGTGGTGGTCTCGGGACTTATTACTGAGCTGCGCGAGCTGATCACTAAAAAAGGGACTCGTATGGCCTTCGGAAAGATCGAAGATCTGACGGGAAGCTGCGAGTTGGTGATCTTCCCTGATGCCTATGCAAAGCATGAGGTCGGACTTAGGGATGAAAGACCAGTTTTAATTGGAGGGACTCTCGAAGTTGAAGAGGGAGTTGCTAAAATTATGGTGGATAATGTGTCTCCATTGGAAGATATCTTAAGGAAGACCAAACGCATGGTGTTCCGCCTGGATGAACTGGCGCCGGAAGACTATATACGTTTGAATTCTTTAATGAAAGAATATCCGGGGACCACTTCAGTGAGCATTGAGATTGAGGTTCGTGAAGTGAATCGCAAGGTCTTCATGGAGCTTTCAGAAGGACAAGGCGTGAACGTTTCAAATGATTTCTTTGAAGGCGTGCATCTCTTGTTTGGCAGAACAGATTTTATTGAATTGAGGAGTTAGTTAAAAATGAAATTGGCAGCTTGTTTCGCAGCATTGACTCTTTGGACATCTCTTTCCCTGGCTCAACAAACAGATCTCTTAGAGAGAAGCTTCTCGGGCGTTTCCAAAGCGACCACCCCCGTGGCGGCTCGTAAGGACATTCAAGAACAAGCGTCTTTGAAGGTCTCTGAAGAGGTGATCAAAGAGCTTATTGGCGAAGAGAGATTCTCACGCAATCGCACTTTGATTTTGAATAGGATCATCAAAAACTCTGGCCGCTACATTCCCTTCAGCAAGCCTTCTGAATTAAAAACAGACAGCGACGGCTATAAAATGTCTGTGGCGATGAAAATCTCTTTGAGAGATCTGAAGCAGCTTTTGCAAACCAACTCTCTTTTGAGCGAAAATGATGCGACTCCGGTGGTTTTGCCTTTGATCTCATGGGTGAACCGTGTGGAAGGTAAGAGTTATCGTTGGTGGCAAGGTGGCTCAGATGAGAACATCTTCCTGATCAAAGAAGGTCGCCGTTTTGAAGATGCTCTTCGCTCAAGTTTCCAAAAAAATGGCTTTTATGTGATCAAGCCCTCAGAGTCTGGCATTGGTAAAAATCTTCCTTCGGATTTTCAAACTGAGAAGGTTAACAGCGACGATGCTCAGTTCTTTGCTCAGTACTACAATGCTCCCCTCTTGGTAGATGGTCAGGTGACTCTCGAAAAAGGGAGCAAGTCAAACAAGTACGCTATTGAAATCCGCCTCACTGCGATTCAGGTGAGTAACAATCGCGCTATTGCTGACGTTTCTAGAAAATTTGAAACAGACAGCGGGTCTTTTGAGACGGTTGTTGATAAGAGAATCAAAGAGGTGGTGGAAGCCGCTTCCAATGATTTGACCTCGCAAGTTTTTGAAGCTTGGCAACGTGGCTCTATTGGAACTTCAGTGATCCGCGTGACTGTTAAGGGCAAAAGCACTTTGCCTTTGATGGAGAACTTTAAGAATAAAATCCGCACCCAAATCACTCAGGTGAAAAACATTCGGGAGCGTGTGGTGACTTCGGACTTCTTGAGTTTTGAAGTGGACACTTCGGTCAGTTCTGCAGAATTGATGACAAAACTAGAGGCTCTAAATATGGATGGCAAGAAGCTGTCTAAGGTCTCTGAAAGCAGCAATGAAATTGTTTTGATGTGGACTGAATAAGGAGATTCTGTCATGAAGAAAATATTCTCTCTTCTGATTCTTTTGTCTTTGACGGCCTGTGTGGCCATGGATCGTTCGGCACCTTCAGTGCGTCGCGAAGTAAAGGACGTGAACTACGAAACACGTCGTGACGATTCTTCTCCTCGCAAGCGAGTGATGGTGTTGCCTTTCTTGGATGTGTCTGAAAAACGTCCTCAAGCTCTTCGTGATCGTGCGCGATCAGCCTTCTTGATAGATTTAAATCGCGGTGGCGAGTTGATTGCTTTAGATAGCAGCGACCTTAAGGTGGATCTGAATAAGATGATGGAAGGTGGCCAGTACAAGCTTCAGGACTTGGCAAAACAGGCACAAGCTTTGGGAGTGAACGCGGTCCTTGAAGGTAGAATCTTGGATATCCGTATTAAAAGAAAGTCAGACAACGTGGGGATCGTTCGTCACTTGACCACCGCTTTTGAAGTGGAAATTCAAGTGCGTATCGTGACCGCTCGTTCGGGCAAAGAGGTTTTCAATACAGTGAAAACCGTAACCTTGGAAGAGCAAGGAGTCCGTGTTGCCGAACGTGTTGAGACTGACAAGTTTCTTGCGAACAACCCTGAGATGATTCAAACCTTGGTGAAGGATGCTTTTTTGGATTTCACGCCACAAATCATTGCGGCTTTGGATAAAGTTTCTTGGGAAGGGCGCATCGCTGCTATCAATGGCGACCGCATTTATTTGAATGTGGGCAAAATTTCGGGCTTGCAGATGGGTGACCTTTTGAAGGTCATGGAAGACGGTGACGACGTTTATGATCCAGAAAGTGGAACTCATATCGGCCGTGTTCCGGGGCGTTTGAAGGGTACATTAGAGGTTATTAGCTACTTCGGTAACGACGGGGCTATTGCCGTGATTCATTCAGGTTCTGGTTTTAAAGAGAATGACCGTATCGAGTTGTATTAATCTGCTGCGGCTTCGTCAAAGCACACCTCTTGGAGAGGTGACCTTTCTTTTGGCGAAGAGAATACCCTGAGGATCCAAGGCTTTTTGGATCCTCACGCTGTTTCCACAACCGTAAATTGGAAAATAAGACAAACTTTGGGTCGAGAAGAAGCTCTTGATCAGCGCCAGATCTTGTATGGGGTCTGAATAGGCCCCCGCATAGACTCCTTCGCCTCGTGGTGAGGTGATAAGAAAGAAGGGCGAGACCACACGGGGCTCTTGCCGTTTGATCTCCTCAAAACTTCTATGGGATATGACGAAGCCTTTCTTTTCCAGTTGGCTTTCAAGATTCGAGTGCTCAATTAGAAAAACTACAACTTCGTCGTACTGTGGGGTGGCTTCTCTTTTGAGAAGATGTTGGATGATTCTTTGGCCCTTGTAGCTTTCTGGATCCACAATGTGAGTTAAAATCCAACGACCTCCAGGATTTGGAGTCAGGGAGGCTGTGCCTTGAATCAGGCTGATAGAGAGTACCGAAAAGACGGCCCAGAATGAGAAGACAACAACGTGCAACTTATACTTCATCTCGTCTTATGATGCTCCATGGAGACCGTAAACAGAAGTTAATTAATTTTGACAGCTGGACCGATCTGAAAATGAGACTCTGAGAGGGGTTTAAAATCTCATTGGTGTTTTGTGGGTCTTTTAATTAGGACTAAGAATAAGACGTAACATAAGCTTTTGCAGCAAGTAACCCTACGGACCCCAAAACGCATGTCCGTTGCGCGAGAGTTTTTTTCCTGCTAGTTTCCCGCGCATATGTCACCAGCTTTACTTTCCGTTCGCCATCCTATTTTTATTTTTAGTATCACGATCTTGATCCTTGTTCTTGGAGCTATGTCTCTGAAGAACTTGCCGATTGATCTTTACCCGGACGTCAGTCTTCCGACAGTGATCGTGCATACGAGCTACCCCGGGGCAGGTCCTCAGGAGATCGAAACCGAAGTGTCCAAAGTTTTGGAAGACCAAGTCGCCACCATTTCAGGTGTGCAAAAAGTCTCTTCTCAAAACATGGAAGGTGTGAGTGTTCTCACGATCGAGTTCACACTAAAAACCAATTTGAACTTTGCTGAGCAAGAAGTTCGCGCCAAGGTTTCAAATGCCATGCGTGAACTTCCTGATGATATCGATGCGCCGATCATTAGAAAGATCAGTCCTTCCGATGCACCGATCATGTATATCGCTTTGCAAGCAGATCTTCCAGATGGTCAGCTTTATGACCTGGCTAAAGAAGTGATATCTCCGCAGTTCGAGCAGGTTTATCAAGTCGGTCAGGTGGATATCCTGGGGGGGCGTAAGCGTGAAATTCACGTGAGCTTGACTCGTGACAAGTTGAACTCCACGGACATATCAGCGACAACGATTACGAATTCACTTCGCAGTGGGGGGCGTAACGTTCCTGCTGGTAAAATCGATGTGGGCCCTAATCAGTACACATTCCGTACATTGGCTCAATATCAAAGCATCCCTGAAATCGGTGGATCCGTTCTGCGCTTGGCGGACGTGTCTCATCCATTGACTATTGGATCCGTGGGAACAATCACAGATGCCTTGCAAGACGAGACATCACGCAGTCGTCTAAATGGCAAGAAGGCCATCAATTTTGCGGTCTATCGTCAAACAGGAGCCAACTCTGTGCGAGTGGCGGATGATATTCGTAAGAAAGTTGAAAAAATCAATGCGGACTTTAAAGCTCAAGAAAACGGCGCTCAGATGCAGGTCGTTCAAGATGAAAGTCGTAAGATCCGCGCCAATGTATTTGACGTTTATGAGTCGATCTTCTTTGGTGTGATCTTAACAGTCATCGTGGTTTATTTTTTCTTGGGAAGTATGAAGTCGACATTGATCACAGGCTTTGCCTTGCCGAACTCTTTGCTGGGTGCCTGTATCGTGATGGGTATTTTTGGTTTCTCTATCAATATCATGAGTCTCTTGGCCATGAGCTTGGTGGTGGGTCTTCTCGTGGATGATGCCATCGTGGTGCGGGAAAACATCTTCCGCAAACTCGAAGAAGGCATGTCGGCAAAGAAAGCCGCTGTAATCGGAACTAATGAAGTGACTCTTGCGGTTATCGCGACCACTTTGACAATCCTTGCGGTGTTCGGTCCTATCGGAAATCTTCAAGGTATCGTGGGTCAGTTCTTTAAACAGTTCGGTCTGACAATCTGTTTTGCCATGATCGTGAGTTTGTTCGACGGTTTGTTTGTGGCTCCTGCTTTGTCAGCTTATGTGGCTGGTGGTGTAAACCACAATGAACCAAAATCTAAATTTGGAAAATGGAATAAAAAGATTCTTAAGGACTTCGACCGTTTCCAAACATGGTTAGAGAAAATCTACACGACGTCTTTGCGTTGGGCTTTGGCTCATCCGATCAAAACGATTTTGAGCTCCGTCGGTATTTTCATCTTCTCTATCTTTATTGCGGGCAAGGTTCCATTCACGTTCTTGCCGGCTCAAGATAATGGAGAGTTCTTCGTTCTTTATGAACTGCCAGCAGGTGCGAGCTTGGACAATACGGACTCCGTCGCTATGCAACTTGAAGAGCGCGTGAAAAAGCACCCTGAGATTCAGGATGTCTTGGCTTTGGTGGGCTCAGCCAATGGTGAGCCCCATAAGGGAAGTTTGTTTATCAATCTTGTGCCTTCAAAACAACGTAAGTTGAATACCACTCAAGTGAAGGATGCCTTGAAGGAAAGCTTTAAAGGTCTTGAGCAGTACAACGTGATGGTGACTGATAAGCCAGGTCAGCAAAATAGCCGCGCCTTCAACTTGAATATCGTCGGTCAAGACATGAACGAATTGATTGCCTACGCGAAAGTTGTCGAAGAAGCCCTCAAGAAGAATCCAGCTCTTCAACAGGTGGACAGCAGTTACCGTCAAGGTAAGCCTGAGTACCAAGTGGTGATGAAGCCGGATATTGCAAAACTCTCTGGCGTCACCGTGACAGCGGTGGGTATGGAATTGCGCAGTTTGATCGAAGGTCAGACTCCAGCCATCTATCGTGAAAAAGGTGTGAACTATGATGTTCGTGTTCGTTTGCGCCCTGAAGAACGTGATTTGAGAACTCAGTTTCCTTATATTAAAGTGCCGAACTTGAACAATCGTCTGGTGCCCTTGTCTAACGTAGCGACTTTGAAAGAGGCGCAAGGCCCCTCTCAGATCCTTCGTGAAAACAGAAACAGATACATCCAATTGTCTGCGGACTTGACCCCTGGCGGAGCCGGTATGGGTGGTGTGATCAGCGAATTGAACAGACAAGCTAAGGGCGAGTTGAAACCACCTCCAGGTGTGACTTTCAGTTTCGTCGGTGAGGCAGAGCGTTTTGCAGAGTTGATGACGAACATCTTGGTCTCTATGGGCTTGGGTGTGATGTTCATCTTCTTGGTTCTTGCGAGCCTGTACGGATCATTCATCACTCCGTATACGATCATGGCGGTTATTCCTTTGGCGGCCTGCGGAGCCTTCTTCTCGCTCTTCATCACGCGTTCAAGCTTTGACTTGTTCTCGATGATTGGTTGCGTGATGTTGATGGGTCTTGCGACGAAGAACTCGATCTTGTTGATCGACTCGACGATGGAAATGCAAAAGAAGGGCGTGGATCGTATCGAGGCTTTGGTGAAAGCTGGTGAGACTCGCCTTCGTCCGATCATCATGACCAGCTTGGCCTTGATTGCGGGTATGATCCCGGTGGCGATTGGTCTGAATGAGGCTTCGAAATCTCGCACGAGCTTGGGTATCGTGGTTATCGGGGGAACAATCAGTTCAACCTTGTTGACCCTTTACGTGATCCCTGCAGTGCATATCTATATTGATCGTTTCCAAGATTGGTTCATGGTGAAATACCGTGGCATCTTTGGACATGATGATACAGAAGTCTAAGAATAATAAACTGATTTACTAGCGGTGATCTCCGTACCCCAAATCCTTGGTTTCCCGAGCTGGACGCTCGGGAAAGGGGGCTTGGGATCACTCAATTGCCAGGATGCTCACACTGTGAGTGAGCCGCGATCTCTTTAAAATTTGAACCTAAAATTTTGAAGAAAAAATTGGTCGTCTCTACTGGACTCGAACCAGTGACCTCTCCCATGTCAAGGGAACGCGCTACCAACTGCGCTAAGAGACGAATAGGAAGAGCTAATTTAGATTTGCCCCTTTTCTAAGTCAAGAACCGCCCTTTTGTCACGGCGGGTTGATATCATTTTGCCTTTAAAATATGCACTTCTAGCCACATAAAAGAGATCTTTGTTCTCGATGTCAGGCCTCAGTATTTACAAAGAAATTTGTCCTGCACAGCCAAATAAGTTAGCCTTTTGAAACAAAAGGGAGTTTGTCATGGAAACCAATGAAATTTATCGCGGTCGTTTGATTGATCATATTCAGTTCGTTGTAAAAGACCTGAGTGCCAGCAAGAAATTTTATTCTGCAGCCCTCGGGGCTCTTGGTATTCCGATTAGCGGCGAAGGCGAATCCTACTTCTGGTGTGATGAGCTCTTTATTTCTTCGCAAGACAGTCAGGCCGCAGTTGGTGCTCTGACGGGCAGAACCCATTTGGCGTTTCAAGCAAAAGATCGCGCCATGGTGGAGAAGTTCCATCAAGCCGCCCTTAAGGCGGGTGGTAAAGACAATGGAGCTCCTGGAGAGCGCCCCTATCATCCAGGATACTATGCCGCTTTTGTGATAGATCCAGATGGCAATAATATCGAAGCGGTTTATCATGGTGAAGGCAAGAAGAACGCCGAGTTCATCAAGATCACTTTTTAAAGGGGACAGTCGTGATTGATCTATACACAGCAGCCACACCCAATGGTCGCAAAATTGTTTTTATGCTTGAAGAGCTGGGCGTTCCCTACAAGGAACACAAAGTGGATCTGAAGTCCAATCAGCAAAAGACGCCGGAATTTTTGGCCATGAATCCCAACGGAAGAATTCCCGTGATCGTGGACCAAAAGGGTCCTTACGACAAGCAGGTCACCGTCTTTGAAAGTGGTGCGATTCTTTATTATTTAGCTGAGAAATACAACACTCTCTTCGGGCACTCATTGGATGAGAAGGCTCATGTCATGGAATGGGTGATGTTCCAAATGTCCGGACAAGGGCCTAATTTTGGGAACTATTATTTTGGCAAGGGCATGACTCCAGAAAATCCAGCCTATGTTCAGCGCTTTGAAAAAGAATCTCAGCGTCTGGTCGGTGTTATGGAAATGCAACTCAGTAAGACAGATTATTTTGCGGGTCATAACTTCACAATTGCGGATATCGTTTTGTATCCTTGGACCGCGGCCTACTTGATCAGCAAGCCAGAGTGGTTCGAGTCAGCGCCTTCAGTAAGACGCTGGGCTCAAGCTATTGGTCAACGTCCTGCTGCGAAGAAGGCGATGGCGTAAAAAATGTCTTAATGCACAGCGTGGTGCCTAGTATGTTACTCGACACCCTAGGTACCATCGTTGTTATGAGAAAATATTTTGTTTCTTCTATTCAGTTCTTTGTCTTGGCCGGTGCTCTGTCAGGCTGTGCGGTCCTTCATCACATTCAAGTGGGGGAGATCGACAATCGTGATAGTAAGGTCCAAATTCCTTTTGAAATTCTGATGAGCGAAGTGGGCGTGAGCACTGAAGAGATCGGAGCTATCGCTCGCGCAGCAAATACTAGCGGCGGTGATAGCGTCGGCGATGCAGCCGCTATTGTATCTATGTTCCAAATGGGACCTCGCACTGGGAACCTTACATATAATCCAAAGTACGCTGAAAAACTCGTTTACGAGATTCATCAAAAATGTCCATCGGGGGATGTGACAGGTCTTGTTTCTATTCGTGAGATGAGAAAATATCCCGCGATTTCTGGAGAGATCGTCAAGGTCACTGGGTTTTGCAGAAGAGACCGTAAAGCTCCAGTTGAAGTGAGTAATATGAATAACAATGAAGGGGACATCTAAAATGTTTCAGAACTTTTCCAAACTCTTTTTAACTCTTGTAATCGCTGGTTCTGGCTTGGTGGGCTGCGCTTCAATCAACTCGGTTTCTTTGACTCCGATTCCGGTGAATCGCTCTAAACCAGTTAAAGCAGAGGTTTCTCGTTGGATCATCTTGGGCTTTAATTTCAATAACGACTACGTGGACCCTTTGGTTGATAACTTAAAGAGCCAATGTCCAAATGGCGTGGTTTCGGGGATTTTGACGAAAGATGAAGTTGTGGCTTATGTTCTTGTTTTCAAAAGAAACGTTGTGGCCACTGGCTTCTGTAATACAGTTGTTGCAAAAGCCAGCCCTGAGAAGTCTCGTAAAGTAGGGAGACAATAGATGAAAATCTTGGGCTTAGGATTGTTTCTTTTGCTCTGCTCTTGTGCACATTCGATTCATGAGGTGCACACTTCGGATTTCAGACCTGCGTTTCCGATTGAGAGCGGAAAGATGATTAAAGCATCTTCTGAACAGTTTGTGATTATGGGCTTTGTGAACGATACGAACTACGTGGATAATGCCTATACAAAGTTGATGAATGAGTGCTCTGGTGGAGTTGTCAGCGGCATAACCACTCAGTTTTCCACCAGCATGAGTTTCTTTTCTTGGACAAATAAGATTTTAATGCAAGGTCTCTGTGTTCACAGAGGTCCTAAAAGCTAGAGTTCTTGATCAAGAGGTTCTTCAGGCTGTTTCGCAGCTTGAAGGCCTTTAAAGTCCCACAGATCCTGATCCATCAACTGGCTCGGTTTAACATTCGAGAGAGCTGTTTGGATAGAGGCCGCAATATTCGGAATTTCAAACTCAAGATCTTTAATGAGTTTCTTCATGCGTTGACGTTTCAATCCGTCTTGAGAGCCACAAAGATTGCAAGGAATCACTGGGAAAGCCCACTCCTTCGCGAGATCTTGAAGATCTTTCTCTGCAACATAACATAAAGGGCGAATTAAAATATTTCGTTCATCATCAGAACGTAGTTTCGGTGGCATGCTCGCTAAAGTTCCCACATAAAACAGATTCAACATTGCTGTGTGAATCATGTCGTCGCGGTGGTGACCTAATGCCAATTTCGTGAAGCCATTGTCATAAGCAAAATCATAGAGAATAGCGCGACGAAGACGCGAGCACAGAGAACAGAAAGTTTTTCCAACCACTTTCTCTTTCACAATAGAGTAGGTGTCTTTTTCAAGAACGTTGAGTTTGACGCCAAGACCTTCAATCCAAATCTTAAAGGCCGCCGCATCAAAGCCCGGTTGCTTTTGATCCAGGATCGAAGCTTCCAAGGTGAACTTGCGTTCTGAGCGGCGTTGGATTTCTGTGAGCAAGGCCAGCAAAATGCTAGAGTCTTTACCCCCAGAGACACAAACCATGAGTTTGTCGCCATCTTCAATCATATTGAAGTCGTTCAAGGCCTGAACGATCTGCTTTCTAATTTTAATCGCGAGCGGGTGCTCAAAGTTCACTTGTGCCATTAGCCCAGATCTTTATCCGAAATCTGCAAGACTTGTCGAGCTAATTTAATATTTGAAGACCTCAAAGCCTCAATTCCACGGGTGTAAACCTTGTCCCCAATGACAAACTGAGATCCATAATTATCAATGAAGTAAACGATCTTCATTTCAATCCAGTTTTCAGTGGAATCGCTCACATAGGCAAAGGGCCCTGGAATGCCACGAATCTCGCCAATCCCAGCCACCGCTCTTTCCAAAAGGTGTTTGGCCATCTCCACGTTTTCGCCATAGGCCAAACGGAAGATTTGACGACGGACAATGGGTTGATCCGGAGGGGAGAAGTTGGAAATTTGCGCATTGGCCATGAAGCGATTCGGCAACGTGATGTTCTCTTCAGAAAACCCTTGAAGAGTCGTCGAGCGCCAAGTGATTTCTTTCACTTGCCCGGTGGTCCTTTGAATTCCGCTCACCACTTCGAGCCAGTCGCCAATTTCAAAGGAGCGATCCAGCTGCAGAGAGATTCCGGCAAAAAGATTTCCCAAGGTGTCTTGCAAGGCAAAGCCGAGAATCACGGAAAAGGCGGCTGAGGTTGCAAGCAAAGGCCCCAGTTCCACGCCGAAAAGATGAGAGATTCCCCAGAAAAGCAAAACAATGGAAATCAACAACGAGAAGATGTTGACGAGTAGCATGGGCACGCCATGTTTCATCGAGCCCAGGAAGAGATACTGCAAAACTAAGAGACGGCAGGCCTTTACCAGGACGATATTCCCCCAGATGAAGGTGAAAACCGCCACGTAGGGAGTTAGCGAATTAAGAAAACCAATTTGGGCCTCTGAGCTTTGCAGAAAAATAAATAAAACAAAAAGGAAACTCAGAAAAATAAAATGACGAAGCAATAAATTGAAGTGACTGCGGATGCTTTTATGGCGCTCTTCCGAGGATTCTCCGAGGAAGAATTTATAAAATATCCAAACCATCGCGATCAAACAGCCTAAAAGTGTAAAAGGCTCTAACGCTAAAAGCTTGTAAAGAGATTGTATATTGATGAACTTTTCTGCCATGGTTTGATGGTCCTTTGAAAGCTCTATTATAGTGGCTAATTTTTAGTCTAGTCGAGTCTATTTTTTGTGAGGAGGGTCATCTGATCATTTCATGAAACCGATAAGGTGATCATGAAACGAATGACACTTTCCCTCGCCGCTCTGGGTTTACTCTCCGCTTGTGCGCCGCAGGGTTACCAAGCTTACGAGAGTATCGCCGATCAAACCATGCAAGACATCGCATGTAAGAATCAAAGCCTAGAAACTAAGCTTTGGGATGGTCTTAAATCTTTCCTTATTGAGCAAAAGTCACTTCCTTTAGCAGAAGACTTGAGTGCTGCAATGCGAGCCCAGGCAGAAAAGTTGGCTTTGGACAATCCGCAGCTTCAAAAAGAAGATGTTGATCAAATTGCAGGCCAGATGGAGGCCCTCGTAAAAACTTTGTTGGAGGAAGCTCCTCAGGGTGAAAGAGTGCAAACTCCTGATGAACTCTTGATTTTACTTTCAGCGATTGATGTGGGTGATAGAACCACGACATTCCGCTCTTACATGCAAGACAAGGTGCGCTCACAATTTGCTCAAGTCCAAAAGACGGTCTCTGCTTATGATTTAAACTGTCCAAAGCCTGATGACTCCACCACAGGGTCGGAATCTGAACCTGAACCTGTAGATCCTCCCGCGCTGGAGGAAGTAAATAGGGATTTTGAATATCACAAAAACCAGGCTCTTCGAGCCGGAGTGCCTTTGGCGGTTTTTGGGGGGCGTTGGACTTTTGCGACAGCCTATCAAAGTTGTCAGACCACTCAGATCCCCGCCATGGATGCGAGAACTCCTGATGTGAAGGGGATCTCGATCACAGGCAGGCACTCGGATGGGGTCGGCAGCAAGCGCATGATCTCTAGTCTATCTCAAGTTCAAGCCACTCACACCTATGTTAAAGATGTGAATTCCTACGGACAAGGTTGCTTCAATGTGCGCAGCAATCCGTTGATTTATGACTATGGTGGAAAGCCCTATGCGACGACGGCCACAAATTCTCCTATCGATTTCTTTAAGAACAAGGGCAGCGGAACATCTGTTTTGGGTTTTGACTGTTCGGGTTTCGTCTTCACAGCTATGGCGACAGCCGGATTGAAGTTGAAATCGGGACGAGTTCTCAAGGCATCAGATGCTTGGGCTTGGGGATCTGGAACCTACGTGGAGCCTCAGAAAAATGGTCTCACTTGTTTAAATAAAATTTCAGTCACCACATCGTCGACCATCAAGCCAGGAGATATCGTGGCGGTCTATGGTCACGTTTTGATGGTGGATAAAGTGGGGAGTGATCCATTTGGTATTGCTTCAGCCAGAACTGAAAGCGACTGCTCTAAGATCACCTCCAAAGGATTTGATTTTGTGGTCTCTCAAAGCTCCAACAGCAAGAATGGAATTGGGATCAATTATTTTGAAGCCCGAGACTATTTACCAACTTCAGAGAAGATGAAGGCGGGGCTGGAGAAGTACGCCTACTATGCGTGTTTGTCCAAAGTGAATGGCAAGACTTACACCCCCAATGTTGGAACCCTTTCGGTGGTTCGTCACAAAGGCACCCCGGACTGCGTTGCCACTCGAGTGAAATTGTCCCGCGAAAGCTGCATTCAGTCCTGCGGCAGCTTTTTGAAATAACCTAGACCATGGTCTATTAAAAGAAACGCAGATCAATTTACTTTGATCTGCGGGACCTTGCCTTTCTCTCTGCTTTTCAACTTGATTTCAATCATTTAGCATAACTGTTATGAAGCATATCTTCGGTTTATCGCAAATGGCGTCTTTCACCAGAGGAGTCTTATTTTGAGACACCTTCAGACTAAGTCTAAGTTCTTGTTAAGTAATTCCCATTGTGTACCGAAAAGATTCAAAACTATGAGGTCGTTATGAAGTTGAATTTGAAGCCGAAAGCATGGATTAAGTCGTTGGCAGCTGGATTGTCAGTTCTGTCAATGTGTATTACTCCGCTTGCACATGGAGCTCAGGCCGTAAATCAAAAACAGTTAATCAATCAGTATTTGAAAAACGTGGGATTGACGACGAAGAAAATGACTGTTGGTGAATATTGGGCGAAGGTGCGCCATGTTTATCCTCTTGAGATGAGAGGAAAAGTCGATCACTGGGTGGCGAGAAACCGTCATCAGGCGATGCCAAAGGTCGAAGCCTCTAGCTTCAAAGGTTCAGATGGAAAAGAGCAAGTTCGTGTGAACTTGATTCGTGATGGCAAAGTAGTCACTCTGACATTTATTGGCGATGACGATAAGTTTGCTAAATTCAACAACGTGACTTTTTCTAAAAAAGAATTGCTTTCAGGTAAGGGATTGATCGCGAAAGTCGAGTCTCAAGATCCGGCTATTGCCAAACTGAAAAAGAATGCTTCAAAGCAGCCGACCTTGGGGAAGAACGTTATTCTGAATCTCAAAGAGTATGCAAAACTGACAAATCGTCAGAAAGCTGAATATCACATGCGCCTGCGTTTGGCGATGAATGCAGCTCAACGCGTACAAGATGCTTTCTATGGTGCTAAAAAAACGTCTTCAAATGACTTTGAAACGAAATACCAATGGGCTTTGGAGCTTCTGTTTGGAGCGCAAGCTCACGCACAAAGTTTGGTGGGAGCAAAGTGTGTGATCGCTGGTTTCGTTTCTGTTTACGGTGAGAACCGCAAGTGCGGTGGAAACAGACAAGGTGAAGCTGATTTGAAGAGACAAGCTGAAACCATGGGCGCTTCATGTAGCGGGAAAGACACTCCTTGTAATCCGTTGGTTTATGGATTTAATGCTTCGGGTGGTTCATATTGCGTTCCACCAAAAAACATTCTCTACGCTACGAACTATTGCAATCAAGAATCTAAACTGCGTTCTGGGGATCCTGCTCTGGAAGCACAGGATAAAAAACGTATCATCGAAACTTTCTTGAAGAAAAAGCACGGCAAAGACATGAAAGTTGAGCTCAATGAAGAAGGTAAGATCGAAGATACAAAGTACACTCAAGAAATCAAAGATTACTTGGGCTCTTTGCAAACTCTGATCGATGAAGCAGGTCAACTCTGTGACACAGCTCCATTGAAAGACATTAAGAAAAAATTAAAAGACCAAGACTCTGCCTGTGAAGAGCTTCGTATCCGTGCGATCTCATTGCAGCAGTTTGCTGTGACTCCGACGCCAGCTCCAGTGCCTCTTCCGCCTCCAGTGGGTAGAGATTGTGATGCTGAGATGACAGGTTCAGTAGCAACTGAAGATGGCACAGGCTGCGTATGTCCTGACGGAATGGGACGTCAAGAAGTTGATATTCCTGCGGCTCCGCAACCAACAGGTGCGGGACGAGTGACTCAAGGAGAAAGCTCGAGACCAGTTTGTGGTCCAATCGGTGGATACATCGGTGATGACTATGCTGAGCTACCAGCTGAAAAAACAGTTCCTGAGAAAAAAGAGAAAGATTCGGACTGGGGACCTTGGCCTTGGATTATCGGTATTGCTGCAGTGGGTGGAATTGCTTGGTGGTTGATCAGTAAATCAAACAGCAAAGAAAAAGACAAAGTGAACAATAACTATGTTCCACCAGTGGCACCTCCAGGCACACTTCCTCCTACGACGCCGGAACCACCACCGGTGGCACCGCCGCCGACAGCTCCTTGTGAGCCACCGAATATGTTGGTGGGTTCGGTGTGTACTCAACCTGAAATCGTAGGGCCTCCAGCAGCTCCTCCGACAGAAGGTGGAACGACAACGGATATTGATGGACGCGCCGGAGGCGTAAGGTAAGAAAGAATGATCATCGACAGAAATAAAGAAAAAATTATTTCTCCAACAAAGAGGGCCCCGCGAGAGCGAGAGGCCCCTTTGCCTTCTCGAGGGCCCAATAAACCTTCACTGCCGGAGGATCCGGATTCAAAGCTCGATGAAGTTTTTAAAAAGGGAAAGGGACTGAGTTTTGATCAGAACACGGGCTTTCACAGTGGTCCCTCTGCAAAACGCAAGGGCTACCGATTGGCGATGTGGTCTTTCTTGGCCTCAATCATCGACGGTCTGATTCTTATTGCCATCTCTTGTGTTTTCATGGTGATGTTTTCTCTTGTGGTGCATTCGCCATTCGCAGAAGTTTTAAAAGTCATTCAACACAGCCAACATCGCCTCCTGTTCTTTGCAGAAGTGATGATGGGAGCCTCTTGGCTTTATCTGATTGCGATCCGTGGGCTTATGGGAGCTTCCATCGGTGAATGGGCTTGTAATCTGCGCTTGGGGCAACCTCACGAACGACTCGGCTCTTTTTATATTCTTAAAGTGGCTTTCCGTTCGACGCTGATCCTGCTCACAGGAGTGATTGTGCTGCCTTTTTTGTCGATGCTTTTCGGGCGTGACGTGGCCGGCATTGTCACTGGTCTTAAATTATTTTCTTTGAAGTAAAGTCAGCACTTCATAGTGCTTGGTTTGAGGGAACTGATCGAGAATGATCAGTTCTTGTATTTTGTAGCCACAGCGATCTAGCACTTGCATATCTTCCACCATGGATTCAGGAAAACAAGACATGTAAATGAACTCTCGAGGACGCTTTTCATTTGATAGCTCTTCAAGAGGTCGTAAGAAGTTCTGCAAACCGGAGCGAGGTGGGTTTGCCATAATCACATCAAACTCTGAAAAATCCTGGGTGAGTTTTTTCTGAAAATCTCCGCGATGAATTTTTAGCTTTTCTTTCTTATGTTTCAGTGATTCAGGTAAAAACTCGAGGGTTTTTGCTAAGCCCTGCAGCGAGAGCTCATCAATTTCACAGGCCGTGACGGATTCGGCGTAAGTCAAAGCCGGGAATGTGAGATTGCCAATCCCTGATCCAAACTCAATCACTCGAGCGCCGGCATTGCTCTTAGTCCAACGACTGATCGTTGACGCGATAAGCTTATTGGCTCTTAAGCTGGGCTGAGTAAAGCTGGCCACGTGGCAATAGAGATCCACGGGATATTCTCCCATCCACGTTTGAAACCACACCTGCAATTCAGGATCTTGAAGTTTGTATTGATCGTTGAGCAAGGCGGGAACTTTTCTTCGCTGTCCTATTTCGACGAAAGAATTTTGCTGAAGCTTTTGCAGAAGACTTTTCTCGTCCAAGATTTTCTTCACGTCAATGTTGGCCATATCTAGCCAAGCACCTCTTTGTCCTTGAGGGCCGACGCGCAATCGGAAAGAGGCTTTTTCAAGGGGCCAAGATAATCTGCGGAACTCGGTGAGCCACTCTTGAAGAGCTGGGGAAAGCTGTGCGCAAATATCCAGGTCTACAATGTCTCGATGTTCTTTGTGGTAAAGCCCCAGGTTCCCATTGAGAAGAGAAAAATCCAGACGGTCACGGAGGTGAGCCACATCAGCAGAGTGAAATTGAATTTCCCCTTGAAAAGGCAGAGAGAATTTTTCCAAAAGATCTTTGAGCTCTTGAACCTTGAGATTTTTTTGTTCCCCATAGGAAAGATCCAGGAACTGACATCCTGAACATTCGTTTTTATAGGAACAAAGCACGCGATCACTCATGAGTCATCTCTTAAGGGGTTGTCGGACGCTCTTTGATTTGAAAGACACAGGAGCTTGCGTCTTTCTTTACGCCGTCTTCGTAATGCAGATCACGTAAAGTATACCCTAAGGTCGCATGAGGGAAGAAGAGTTCCGCATTAAATTCACCGGCTTTTCCGCCTCGTTGGATATAGAGATCTTGGATTTTTTTACGGATTTCGAAAAGTTTCTCAGATTCGACCACGGCAAAGTAAGCGGACTCACTTTTCTGATCGAGGGTCTTTTCAACTCTCCCAATGCAGAGAAGCTTGTAAGGGACGGTCTGAATGCCTAATTTTTCAGCGATGGTGTTGATTTCTGAAATTTTCACTTTGGAGCTTATCTTGTCGTACTCAGGGGGAGTGATCACAGTGATGTGGGCTTCTCCACGGTTTTTGAGCGTTGTTTTGAGGCGACTTTCGAGGTTCTGGAGCAGGGGGCTGAAATCTTCATAGGGCAGATTCATGGCGAGATAGCTTTTTAAGGGCTTGTTCTCGGTATGAGGAATGAAAGGAGCTGATCTCGTAGGGTTTGCCGCGAAATAAAGAGGCTCTTCTTGAACAGATTGAGTGGCGCAGGAAGTCAGAAGAAGGCCAATGAAAATGAATTGAAATCCTCTCAAGCTGCAGCCCCCTTTTATTGACTTAGGTCCTAGGTGATTTTAGTTTACGGTCACTATGACAAAAATCAAAGTTCTTCTTCTTAGTGGTCTTGTTTTCGCAACTCTCACAGCCTGTCAGAATAAAGGGGCAAAGCCCATTGTATCTGACATTAAGAAAGATGCCGGTGTCTTTGTTGATGCGCCCAACGCGCTGATCGGCAGTCCTCGTCAGATGACTTTTGTGGGGCCGAAGTCAGGTGAAGGTTATTTCAGTCCAGACGGCAAAATGATGATCTTTCAAAGTGAGCGCCACGAAGGAAATCCTTTTTACCAAATGTATGTGATGAATTTGGAAACCGGCGCCACGAAAATGGTCTCTCCAGGAAAAGGAAAAACCACTTGCGGTTGGATTCATCCGTCTATGAAAAAGGTCTTGTACTCATCCACTCATCTGGATCCACAAACTGACAAAAAAGCCAAAGAAGAGTATGAGAATCGTCAGAAGGCTGTGAAGGCTCGTTATTCTTGGAGCTTTGACGAAACCTATGACATTTTTAGTTCTGATTTGAATGGAAAAAACTTACAGCGTTTAACGAAAGAAAAGGGCTATGATGCTGAAGGCTCTTACTCTCCAGATGGACAGTGGATTGCCTTTGCTTCCAATCGTTCGGGTTACATTGAAAAGCTCGAAGGCGAAGACAAAAAGTTCTTCGATCAAGACTCTTCTTACATGATGGACATTTACATTATGAAGGCTGATGGCAGCCAAGTGAAACGCCTGACCACCAGCAAAGGTTATGATGGCGGCCCTTTCTTCAGTGCTGACGGCAAGAAGATCACATGGCGCAGATTCTCTCCGAATGGGGCCACGGCTGAGATCTTCACAATGAATGTGGATGGCAGCGATCAAAAGCAAGTGACTCGCCTGAAGTCCATGTCTTGGGCTCCGTTCTTTCATCCTTCGGGAGACTATTTGATTTTCGGGTCCAGCGTTTTGGGGTACTCAAACTTTGAACTCTTCATCGTTGATGCTGAGGGCAAGCAAGATCCTGTGCGCGTGACTTTTGCCGAAGGTTTCGATGGTCTTCCTGTTTTCACTCCAGATGGAAATCAGTTGTCCTGGACCCATAGAAGTGAAAAAGGGGATTCTCAAATCGTGATCGCGGATTGGGATGATGCTTTGGCACGACGTCTGTTAAAGCTTCCTCCGCAAGATGTGAACATGGGATCTTTGAAGGCTGAAGTTCGCGCTGAAGATGTGAAGAAGTGGGTTTACTATTTGGCCTCCGAAGAAATGGGTGGCCGGAGAACGGGTGGACCTGAAGAGAAGATTTACACAGAAAAGATCGCGCAATTGTTGAAGTCGTGGGGCTTGCAAGGCGCGGGCCCTCAAGGGTCTTTCTTCCAGACCTTCGAATTCACTTCAGGTGTCAGTCTAGGATCTAAGAACTCACTTGAAGTTGTGGGTTCATATCAAAAGAAATTTGAGTTAAACAAAGACTATCAACCTCTTTCATACTCGAAGGTTGGAGCTTTCCGCGAAGCCCCTTTGGTCTTTGCAGGGTATGGTATCAAAGCTCCAGCCAGTGATAAGTTCCCAGCTTATGATTCTTATCGTGGTTTGGATGTAAAAGGAAAATGGGTGGTTCTGCTTTCAGATCTACCAGCAGATGCTTCTCCTGAGAAGCGTCAGTACTTGAATCTCTACTCTCGACTTCAGCATAAGATGACCGTTGCGAAAAACGAAGGTGCTGTAGGTATCATTGTGACTCATGGTCCAGTGTCTGATTTTAAAGATGAATTCAATGGCATTAAGTTTGAGGGCGCTCTATCTGATGGAACTCTTGGGGTCGTCCGTGTTTCTTCAGAAACGGCTTCAGCTTTGTTGAAGTATGCGGGACGTGATCTTGGAGCTCTTCAAAAAGAGTTGAACAAAGGCGCAGTCACTGAAGGATTTGTTATTCCTTCTGCTTACTTGAAAGCCAATGTTGATCTTGAGTTTCAGAAATCCAAAGGTGTCAACGTTGTGGCGAAACTGTCTGTGCCACAAGCTAAAACCGGGGTTCTCATTGGAGCTCACGGAGACCACTTGGGTCATGGCGAGGTTGGCAACTCTTTGGCAAAAACCAGCGAGCGAATCAAAACTCACTACGGTGCTGATGACAATGCGTCCGGCGTAGCTGGCGTGATGGAATTGGCTCACTATTACTCTGTAATTAAAAAGACCTCTCCTCATCGCTTAAAGAAGAATCTTTACTTTGCTGTATGGTCTGGCGAAGAGCTTGGCAACTTAGGAAGTTCTTACTTCGTTAAAGACTGGAAGAACATCAGCAAAGGCCGCGAGATCAAACAGGATATCTCAGCATATTTGAACATGGATATGATCGGCCGCCTGAAGGATCGTCTTTCTGTGCAAGGATTGGGTTCGGGTACGCACTGGACTGCTTTGGCAGAGGAAGTGGCGGTTCGCACGGCGGTGCCAATGATCGTTCAAGAGGACCCTTACTTGCCAACGGATGCCTTAGCTCTTTATTTGGCTGAGGTGCCTGTTGTGAATCTCTTTACGGGTGCACATGCTGAATACCATTCCCCTCGTGATACGGCGGATCTGGTGGACTATAAAGGCGTTGTGCGAGTTCTTGATGTGGCAAAAAACTTTGTGGATCTTTTAGCGGACTCGAACCAGACTTTGGTTAAATACGTGAAGGTTGGCAGCTCTCAGAATAAACTTGAAGGCCGCAGCTTCCGCATTTATCTGGGAACCATTCCTGATTATTCCCAAGAAGGAGTCAAAGGGGTGAGAATCTCTGGAGCTTCGAAGGGCAGTCCTGCTGAGGCTGCTGGTCTAAAAGAGAAAGATGTTATCGTCGAGTTCGATGGCACTAAGATCGAAAATCTTTATGACTATGTCTATACTCTGCAATCGGTGAAGCCGAACAAAGAAACGGTGATCAAAGTGACTCGGGATGGGAAAATCCTAGACCTTAAGATTATGCCGAAGTTGAAAGAGTAATTTTAGGAATTGATCCCTTAGTGTGGTGGTATTTAAAGAGATTGTGGCTCGATCGCAGTGTGAGCATCCTGACAATTGGGTGATCCCAAGCCCCCTTTCCCGAGCGTCCGGCTCGGGAAACCAAGGATTTAGGGCATGGCTCCGTCACTCTCGTGAATCAGTTTATAATTTTTAGAAGAATAAAAAAAAGGAGAACTCATCGTTCTCCTTTCTTATTTTGTTTTAACTCTTTTGAATCAAAGAGCTTTTAACTGAGGGCATTGGCCCTTTAGGAATTTTTGCAGACTGGCGTCGTCTTTATATCTCAAGATCGCATCGCCACCACTCGTGTAACGAAAGAGATCACTGTTTTTAACATTGCAGGTTTTCCCAGCGGAATCTTTAAATTGCGAGACACCTCTTTTATTTCCTGTAGGGCTTGAGCCTACAGACCATCCGCCGTCCATCATGAGACCTTGGAAGTTGGTGATTTCAATTCCGCCGCGATTTTTTGGATCCACGCTACTTGCTACAGAAACATCAGCCCGAGTCATTGAAACCAAACGAGCCTTCCTGGCGTCAAAGACAAACTTGTCGCCAGTGACATGGGTGATGGTGAGAAGTTTGTTCTCTGTATCCCATTGATGAGTGATCTCTTTCTGAGGGCGTGGAAACATGAAGAATTCACGGGCTCCTGTGGAAGAGCTGTCTTCACCTGGACCAAAGGAATTAAAGACCATTAAGAGTCCATCGCTTGTAAATAAATGATCGCGATAAACCATATCGTAATAGGAATCCAAGGGATGAACGGAGATAAAGCAAGCTTGAGTGGATTCACTCCACATGCGTTGGAACTGAGTTCCGTCTTGGCGCTCCACGAGATAAGTACAGTTTGCAGGATCCGCAACGTCTGCGGCATGTGCCATTGTCAGAGTGGTTAGAAGACTGATGATTAGAGACATTTACACCTCACTTATTTCTAAGCTCACATGAAGGGAATTCCCTTGTCAGCAAGGAACTCCCTTACAAAGTGGCAAAAGGACCAAAACTGGACTCACTGCTTTTTAACCTTTCATGATTTGATGAAAGTCATAGATCAAGAGTGAGGACGTGTCTCGTGGCATCTTTTTCTGACGAGTTTAAAAAATATCAAAAACGAGAAAAATATCTTACCGCGACTATCGTAGTGGTGGCCATTTTGGCTCCAGCTTCATTCACCTGGTTGGTAGAACATAAATTTCATTGGGCTCTGTCGGCTTTTGTGGGTATTGTCGTGATTTTGGCAGCGGTGTGGATTCACATCTATCGCGATCAAGTTTCAAAAAAAGTTCTAAGTCATTATGAGGATCTTGATGTCGGTGCTATTTTGGCAAAAAAGATTTCAACGAAACGCTCCACGCAATTCGTTATCACGAACACTGGCTATAGTCATTTCTACCTGAAGTGTCTTAACACGGGGGAGCAAGTTTTGGTGTCTAAAAGCAGAATCCGAGAAGATTTCGATATTGCAAATTGATTTTGATCTCTATGATGTGGAGACTTTCTTAAAAGAGGTCTCTCGTGAAGTCATCCCAGCTTTTTACAGCTTTGCTTATTTCTTTTTTATCAATCACAGCGACGGCCGCTCCGCAGATTGAAGATGTTGATTATTCTTGCGATGAAGAAGTGACTGGCGATTTTGATCTCAAATATTGCATCACCAAACCCGAAAAAACCAATAGTCCCGACATTATTTATTTTCTTCATGGCTTGAATGGTTCAGAGAGATCTTGGTTTAGGGATGTGGACAAGGTTTCTTTGCAAGCTCTGTGGATCGCCAAGAAGTACAAACCGACAATCATCTCTGTTTCTTTGGGACCTCAATGGCTCATCATTCAGACGCCAGAATATCCAGTGCTGGATCTTTTCATGAAGGACATCTTTCCACGCCTTGAGAAGAAAACCGGTGGTTTGAAGAATGGTCGCCGAATTTTAATTGGTCAGTCTATGGGTGGCTTCAACGGTGTTCAGTTGGCCATGAATAATCCTGATTACTTTTCTAAAGTGGCCTTGTGGTGCCCTGCTATCACGACGGTAGGACCTTATGACAGTCCTAAGGCGATTCAAGATTATATTTCAAGAACGGGCGCTAATCCGGATCGCATCCGTCTGATGTTGAGAATTTCTCGGGCCATCTTTACGACGGAAGAGGAATGGAATGCCCATGATCCGATCCGTCTTATTCGTCATTTCAATGCTCCTGCCAAACCCGCACTTTTTACGTCCATTGGACGTCGCGATGAGTTTGGTTTCCAAGAAGGCTCTCAGCGTTTTGCACAGTTCGCATCTCAAAAAGGCTTCAGTTCAGTTTTTAAATCAGTTTCGGGACCTCATTGCCGTTTCGATCTTCATGGGGCTTCGGATTTTATCATTGGAGATTAGTTATGAACGATATCGAACCAATAAAAGTCGTACGTACTGCTCATGCCAAGAAGGCTCTTGATATTGATCCTGATGTTTATCGCGAAGACGTCCGCAAGATCGTCGAGGACTGCGTGAAGTTTTTAGTGGATGATCCAGACAAAGTTGTTGTGAAAACCTATGTGGGACCCAAGACCACAGTTTTTAAGGTCGAGTGTGCTCACAATAATCTGGGGCAATTGATCGGAACTCAAGGACGAACTATCATGGGACTGCGAGCTGTGGTTCATGCCATGACGGCCCGTGCAGGAATTCGTTCCATTGTTGAAATCCCGGTTTAATTTTTTACTTCGGCTTATGAGCTAAATCTTCGATGGTATGAATGAGCTTCAAGACCTCGACGGGTTTTGCGATGTGAACTTGAAAGCCTGCTTCAAGAGCTAGTTTCTGATCTTCTTCCCGAGCATGGGCTGTTAGCGCCACGGCGGGAACAAGTCCTCCTTTGTTATCGGGCAAAGAGCGGATCTTTTGGATAAGACTATAACCGTCAACTTCTGGCATGCTGATATCACTTAAGAGAACATCGGGTTGGAAGTCCTGAAAGAGCGCAAAGGCTGTGGGAACGGAATCCGCAACTTCAACTTCGGCACCGGCACGTTTTAAAATGGTATTTAGCATGGAACGAGTATCGGCCTCATCATCTACAATCAACACACGAACACCTTGAAGAGACCTTTTAGAGACCAAGTCCATTTCAACATGATCGATATGTTTGGCATCGTTCAGATCTGTTTCCGGAGCAAACATCACCGCTAAAATAGGAAGTTGGACTGTGAACGTGGTGCCTTTGTCTTTGCCGAGACTTGTTACCGAAACAGTTCCTCCATGGGCTTCAACGATATGGCGAACGATCGCCAAGCCTAAACCCAGACCTCCAAAGCGACGGGTGGTGGAGGCGTCTTCTTGGCGGAAGCGTTCAAAAGCATAAGGAAGAAAGTCTGCCTCCATGCCTTTCCCAGTATCTTGAACTTCAATTTGGACCTTGGACTTAGCGCGCGTAAGTCGAACGGTGACCGAGCCTTCTTTCGGAGTGAACTTAATAGCATTAGAGAGGAGATTCCACATCACCTGCTGAAGTCGGTCAAAGTCCCCTGCTATAGGTGTGGGAAGATTTTCGATCTCAGTGCGAATGACAATGTTCTTAGATTTGGCGGCAATTTGAACGGTGTCGATAGAGGCTGTAATAACTTCGCCAACATTGAGGGGTTTTACGTTGAGTTGCATCTTTCCCGAGATAATTCGAGAAACATCCAAGAGATCGTTAATGATCTGAACTTGAATTTGAGCATTGCGATGGATGGTCTTGATTGATTCGGTGGATTCTGAGGGAGGAAGAGATTCTTCTTTGAGCAATTCACTGTGACCCAAAATCACGTTGAGGGGTGTTCGAAGTTCGTGGGAAACCGTCGCCAGAAATTCATCTTTGAGACGACTGGCCGTTTGCATCTGCTCATAAAGCTTTTGTCGAGCTGACACTTCTTCCTTGAGCATTTCGTTGGTGATGCCCAGCTCCCTAGTTCTTTCAGTCACTCGGTGTTCAAGATCTTCATAGAGTTCAGTGAGTTTTCTTTGAGATTCTTTTCGTTCAGAAATGTCATGGAGGAAGGCGCCAAAGATCAAGCGATCCTTGAGCTGAATGGGGTAAATGGTGAGCTCCACGGGAATTTGCTTGCCGTCACGTCGCTGAGCCGAAATTTCGATTCTTTTGTTAAGGACAGGACCTACTCCAGTGGCGAGATATTTTTCAAGACCTTTCCTGTGAGCTTCTCGGAATTGAGGGGGGATGATCTTCTCTGACAAAAGTTGTTTATGAACTTCTGCTTTAGACCATCCAAAGGTCAGTTCCGCTTGGCGGTTCCAATCGATGATTAGACCTTTGGTGTCCATGCAAATAAAAGCATCATAGGCGGACTCCACGATCGCTCGAATATATTCACCTGAAGATTCTTCAGCGAATGACTTATCAGCTCTTGAGCTCAGCCTTGCAGCAAAGAAGCCGGTCAAGATCGCAAGCAATGAAAGTGCAAAAAGATAAAAGAGCGACGGGGCGGAAAGCTGCGCCACAATAAGTCCCAATAAGAAGACCAGAGCAAGTCCACAAAGGGCAACGAGAAGGAGGCAGGATCTGGCTTTTGTAGTCGTAAACATATTCTGTTTACGATAGGACAGCTTTTGGGCGAAGCAAATATATTTCTTAAGATGCCTGCCTAAATAAAGTTATTTTTTGCTATTAGGCAGCTTTTGCAGAAGAAGAACCGTCAAGGGGTGCCGTTCTTGAGAGTTTTTGCGAGAAATGACATTAAAAATCCTACTCAGAGGTTCCAGGGTGCGATACCTTTTTGATGTAAAGGATGACTATGAAACGCACAGCTGCTCAAAGAATCGAAGAGTCTCGTCAATGGCTTACAAACTATGTTTTCCCTCTTTGGAGAGAGAAAGGCATTGATAGCACCACCGGAAGTTTCGCGGAAAGCATCTCTTTTGAAGGTGCGGCGATGTATTCGTCACAAAGAGCTTTGGTGCAGGCTCGTCAGATCTATTCTTTTACAGAGGCCAGCCGAATGGGTCTTTTGGATAAAACGACGGTTAAACCGATCGTCGCCAAAGCCATTGATTTTTTTATCAGTAAATACTCTTTGCCTTCAGGCGCCTTCGTTCATGCTGTCAATCCACAAGGCGAGATTCAGAATAAAGATACAGACCTTTACACTCAAGCCTTCGCCCTCTTTGCTTTGGCTAATGCCTATGAGGTTCTGGGTGACTCCAAGCTGGTCGACCGTGCTCGTCAGTTGGTGAATTATTTGAATCGTGATCGTAAAGCTAAAAATGGTGGATACACTGAAATTAAGAATGACGTTGTTATGTTTCAGTCCAATCCCCATATGCATCTTTTTGAATCGGCACTGGCTTGGATGAAGGTAGATTCCGGTTCAGAGTGGAAAGAGCTAGCTCAGCATCTTCATGATCTTTGTCATTCTAAATTTATCGACAGGACCTCAGGGGCTTTGTGTGAACACTTCGCAGAAGGCTGGACTCCGCTCCGAGAGAATGGAAATTTTATTTTTGAACCGGGACATCACTATGAGTGGGCTTGGTTGATGTTGGAGTTCCAAGAACTGACTGGAAGTGATGAAAAGGCAGTAGCCAACAGTCTTTTTAAATTGGCAGAAGAATACGGAGTGAATAACTCACACATGGTGATTGACGAAGTGTGGAGTGATTTCACAGCCAAGAAAAGAAGCTCGCGCTTCTGGCCTCAGAGTGAGCGTATTAAGGCCGCTGTGAGTCTGGGGCTGCAAAGTCCAGCAGAGACACAAGCAGTCTATGCTCGTGCCGCTGATGAGGCGATGGATGCTTTGGCGAAGTACTTTGAAGTTCCTACCAAAGGACTCTGGCAAGATACTTTGTCTGAGACAGGGCATTTTGTGGCTCAGCCAGCGAAGGCCAGCTCTCTTTATCATATTATCAATGCTCTTTCGGAGTACGGTCTGAAAAGGCCGGGGATCAGCGCGTAAGACTTAGAAACTGATCCGTTAGAGTGATGGTATTTAAAGAGATTGTAGCTCGATCATAGTGTGAGCATCCTGACAATTGGGTGATCCCAAGCCCCCTTTCCCGAGCATCCAGCTCGGGAAACCAAGGATTTAGGATATAGTTCACTTCAAAAGAGCACTTCGGGATTTCGAGGTTTTTTACATCTATTTTACAGAGAGATTGTTATTTTTAATCCAGGACTTTGAAGGAAGTCAGGAGGCAGAATATGCAATATCCAAAACCAATGACCAACCAAGAAACTTTAAAGAATTTTACTTCTGCTGAATTGATCAGAGAGGTTTTGCGACGAGTGGATCTGAGTCATCATGATCGATTTCTCGTGCTTAAATCCGTACACACTCACATCAAGAGACTGGGGCATTTGTTTGCTCCGGTGGATTTTCAACCTAAGCATTATGGCCATCGTCACCCTTAGAGTAAGCTTCTTGTCTTTCACCATTTTGCAGGAGTTTTAATCACTTCAGAAGAGATTCATTTGCAAAATATAGGCATTGATATTTGTATGGAGTTGAAGTGAGGCTTTTATGAAGATCAAGCTCTATAGCATATTTGTTGAAGATCAAGACAAGGCTTTGAAGTTCTATACCAAGACCATGGGGTTTAAGAAAAAGAACGAGATCCCCGCTGGCGACTTTAAGTGGATCACCTTGGTTTCGCCGGAAGGTCCTGATGATCTTGAGTTGAGTCTGGAGCCTAATAATAATCCCGCAGCCAAGGCCTATCAGGAAGCGCTTTTCAATCAAGGCATTCCCATCACGGCATTTGCCTCAGATGATATTCAAAAAGAATTCGAAGCTCTTAAACGGGAGGGCGTGAAGTTCACTAAGGAACCGGTTATGACTGAAAACCCACGCACGGCCATCTTCAATGATACCTGCGGCAATCTCATCATGATGTATCAAGTTTAAAGTCTTCTCAGGCATTCTTACTGGGAATACGAATGACCTTTCCTGCTGTCATAAAAGCACTGTGCCCCATGTAATGGATGGTCTTTGGGTACTTTGGCGCTGTTGCCTTATGAGCTTTCACCACTTTAAAAACAAAAAAATTGTACTTACTGACCAGCTTGGTATCGACCAGTTTGCATTCAAGATTGGCATAGCACTCTTCAATCAAAGGAGCCTGGACCAGATCCGCGGGACGGGGAGTGAGGTCGAATCTTTCAAACTTATCGAGATCCTTTCCTGTGCAGTTGCCGATCCTCACCGTCTTATTGGCAATGTTCAGAGTGGGGATGTTGATGACACATTCTTTGCTTTTCTTGATCATGCTGAAGCTGTAGTTCTGATTGCTGATAATACAGCCTATAAGCGAAGGGGTGAACTCCATCACTGTGTGCCATCCCATAGTCATGATGTTGGTTTTGCCCTTATAGAATGAGCTGACCAGAACAATGGGGCCGGGCTCTAGAAGCTGCCTTATTTCCCATACGGGAAAGTCCTTTTTCTTGTATTTCTTCATCCTGACCTCCTCATTAAATTTTATAAGGTTCCTGGTGAAGACTGAAGACCAAGCTGGATTTGGACACAAATGACATAGGGTTTTTGCCTTGATCTTCAACCAGGGGCTGACTATAAGATTCCTCAACTATCAAATCACAAAAACGGTGGAACTTATGAAAATGACTATCGGCTCTATGGCTTTCGCAATTTTGACGTTCTCATTTTCCGCATTGGCAGCGCCTCTGGAGCTAAACCAAGCCCTTAAGCAAGCCTTTGAAGATCACGTGGATGCCATTTGTTTTGTCCAAGAAAACAAAGAGCTCAATGATACGCGCTATTTCAGCATTCAATGTGAAAATTCAATGTCTCTCAATAACTACGAAGTGAATGTCCAGCTCGGTAAAGTTCGTGGCGAAGGCAGCGTGGGAACCAAGAGCGGTTATGTGTACGGTTACTGCAATGTCCAAGGGGCTGTAGCTAAAAACGGAATGGTCGCTATTGAGTCCAATTGTTTCAACCACGGCAACTAGGCAAATTTATGAAAAAGGGCCTTTTTGTACTTTCCTTTTTTATCGTAAGCATCAGTCATGGAGTCGCTGTGAATCTATTAGAAAAATCTGTTTCCGAGGTTCCTGTTACAAAAATAAACCAGGAAGTTGCCGGTTATCTAGAAAATGAAATCGGATACAAAGACGCTTTTAAAAGTGACTATGTCCTAGCTGAGTTCAAGGAATCAAGCTCTGGTAAAGTTTGGTATGTCCTTGATGGTTATTTTACTCTCAAAGATCAAACGATTCTATTTATGGATTTTGACTATAATCCTGAGCAAAAGACTTGGAAGGCTATAAATAACTATGCCTTCGTACCTGAAGAAAACCGCAGATTTCTTCTCAAGGCCCATCAGGTGTGCAATCCCTATGAAAGACATTTTCTGGGGGTTCTTATGTTTGCATTTAAAGAACCAGGACATTTGGATGAGATGGTTTCATTCTTGAACAAAGAGCTCTCGGGGGCTCCGATGTTATATACTGATGGAAGCAATCACATGATCCAGGATCTGACGGCAACTATGGGTGCTCCATTGTTCACCCTTCGCGAGGAAGATCTCGTAAAGAAGATCAGCGCCCTGGAATTCGTTAAAAGAGCGATGATCATTCCTTCAGGGCGCAACCCTTCGGATGACATAATCTCTCAGCGCTATGAGGGCGTGAATACGTCTTGCAAATAAATTTTCAGAATAAAATAGACGGGGAGTCAACTCCCCTACATTTCCACTTCCGCACCAAGGGCTTGAATTAAGACCAAGGCTTCTGGAAATGAAAACTTCGCTTCTTTCAATTTAGCAAATTTCGGATCAATGAAGTAATTCTTAGCGCCTCTGAAATCGGCCTTTTCGATGTTCACATTGACGAAGGATGTTCCAGACAAGTGACTTCCACTGAAGCTGGACTTGGAAAGATTAGCACCTGAAAAATCAGCTTCTCTCACGGAGCAATCCGTAAAGGTGATGCCCCTTAAATCCATAGATTGGAAGCATCCATAGTCCAACTTGCAGCCCGAGAAATTGAACTCTCCACCTTTTCTTGCATCAGCCCAATTTATACCCATCAAATTGCAACCCTCAAAAAAAACCGTTCGGAGGACCACGTTTTGCAGGGAAACATTGGATAAGTTGCAGTTCGTAAATTTGCAGTCGATGAAGATCGTCGACTTAAGGTTGGCGTCGGTCAGATTGAGTTCGGTGAAATCAAAACCTGAAAGTTCGGATCTTTGTTCTTCCAAAAGACCGGGCAGCTCAGCTTCAGTAATAACTATATAAGTTGGCTTCATAGTGAACCCCTTGTGATGAAAGATGCCGTCATTCTATTTGCGAAAATTCTATTAGAAAAGAAACTTTGCTTTCAGAAAGGAAACCCGAAAAAGTCGCTATTATTTTAGCGGGAGCAGGGCAGACTTTCTCTAAAGCCGCTTGAGGCTTCGTTGCAGGCCTGCTGAGAAGATATTTTCACCCCTAGGTTTCACCATGTCCTGTTATGACAAAGATGGGTCTGGCGCCTTGGTTTTGAAGGTTTAAAACAACAAAAATAAATCTACTTTCTGGACGTGGTGAACCTAAATCTTAGGTTTCCCGAGCCGGACACTCGGGAAAGGGGGCTTGGGATTGGAAATAGTTTTCTATTATTTAGCCAGGTCCATGCAATAGACACTGCCAGCAGACGTTTCAAGAGAGATCGTGCCATCAGACATAGAAGCAACAAGCTCTCCATTCATATCAAAAAATAGTCCGTATGGATTGTCACCAGGCCATGACTTCACATGAACATAATATTTTCCGGTATTTGACTTGAGTGTGATTACGTAGAGATCGTCATACTCCGCCTCGCCTCTGAAAAGCCCTTTGATCTCTTGAAAAGTCATGGCCTTCAGTGCGTATCCTTCCTTAACAAGGTGGATGTTCACCAGTTTAAGAAGAAATGGCGAGAGGTTTTTCGCCGCTTTGATATCAATAAGAGAAACCTGTTGAAGAACTAGAGATGTATCTTCTTCGTCCTCTTCAATAACACAAAGAGCAACATGCTCTAACTGAGTAGCTTGAGAGTAAGAATTAAAAGCCAGTAAAAGTGCAAAAGCGGCGAAAAACGATTTCATAAAGAACTCCTTGATTTGATTTATGAAGCTCTTTTACCGAGAACCCTTTCAAATGAAAAGTGAATAGAAGTTAATATATTATGCTTAAAATGAATATATAGGAATTGGCCTAAACCTTGAACTCCCAGAATCGACTTGTTTAAAGGTCTGTTAAAAACGTTTTAAACCGCTGGCGGATGCTTAAACATCAGCCAGTGGTGCCAATTATTGACTGGGAGTTGTTGTGAAGTCGTTAAAATCATCCTCACGCTTAAACTATATTATGGGCCTTATGATATTTCCAATGGCGCTCATTGGATGCAGTGAAGGTGGCTCGGATGATCCTGGGGCTCCTGTGCGCACGTACGAATTCCAAACAGTTCAACAACTCGAAGAGGCCTGGAGCGGTTTTGATGTGACATGTGAGGGATCTTGTCCTGAAAGCTCTGGATCTCTTCTTTCGAAAAGCGGCACTTCATTGAGCACTTGCAGTTTCTCTCTCGTGGGCAAAGACATCATTCTTACGAATCGTCATTGCATCCCTGAAGATATTGCTCAGCAAGGAGCTCCTTGCGAGGGAGTCGTTCAAGCGATCTTTGTGAAGGACGATAGAAGTAAAGAAATCTATGCATGTGATAAAGTTCTTTCTATTCCCAAAGACTATGGAACTCTTTCTCCCACTCAAGAACGAGATTTTGCGTTTTTAAAATTAAAGAAATCCCCGACGGGAAGACAGCCTCTGAAGGTTGCCACGTCTGGCTTGGTGGACCAGGAAACACTGACAGCAATAACGTCCACTCCGAAGCCGTCATCTATGAATGGGGGACCAGGAGCTACTTTAATTAAAAAAACGTGCAAGGTGCACATGAATTCGATGGCTGTTGATGGATTCACCAATGGCTTTAAATCTGTCGCTGCCTTTAAAAACTGTGACATCGTTTCTGGAAACTCAGGTTCTGCCATGGTTGATCAAGACGGCAACCTTAAGGCTGTAGCTCAGGCCAACTTTCTAAATTCTCAAAATGTAAAGTCGACAAGTGAGTTGATAATTCGTCTTAGCGAAGTGCTTAAAAATCAGAAATTTGCCATTGGAACTAACATTCTCTGCATAGAAAATGATGAGCTAAAGCTTTACCCAAAAAGCATGGGCTGCGACATGGGCACTGATACATACACATCGAAAATCTCAGAGAGACTTTTCGACAAAAAAGCCCTCGGTGAAAGACTCACTAAACACATAGATCTTCTGAATGAAGGTTCCGAGTTCTTCATATTTAAAGTAAAAAATAGCAGCTCTGCAGATGGAACGTCATTTACTTTTGAACCAGGTTGCATCAAGGGATCCAAGGATAATATTCCATGGCTTACAAAGTACGAAAAGAAAGCTCTCTTGGGGCTCTATAAAAGCTATCCAGAAACGACTTTCGGCGCCTACATAAGAATGGAACTTAATTTTGTGACGGACGTTGATGACAATGCCAGAGTGCACGGTGAATTTATAAGCCCTTATTCAAACATCACTCGTTATACGAACTTTGAAGTTCCTGTGGCGAAAATCGCAAATCAAGACCAAGAAAACTATCAAGTTAAACTGCTCACCGGCGATTTCTATGGTGGAACCAGAGTGCTTAATCTGCCGATGTGTAACAATCATAAACTGATCCAATAGAGTGGTGGTGAATTGCTGGATGCTCACACTGTGATCGAGCCACAATCTCTTTAAGGAACATCAGTATTGCGGCCCTGTGGCCTGCGTCTTGGGCCCCAATTCCGCTTGAGGTGCGTCTTGCGAAAATCTCTGTTGAATGTTTGAATATTCGCTCATCAACAGGGAGCTTGCCATGTTTTTACTTTTGAGTTTTCTATCCTTTATTGGAATGAATTCCCATGCAGACGAAGGACTCTACAAGCCAACCAAAAATATTCTAAATTCCGCTTTAGAGCAAGCCGCTTATTCAGTTGTTGCATTTGACGCAGGATCCGCAGTTGTGATCGACGGGAAGAGAATTCTCACAGCTTATCATGTTATTGCTAACTGCGGTTGCCCACAAGCAGGTGTTCCCAAAAAGTGTGTTCGGTCGATTCGAGCGCCTAAAGAAATAGATCAAAATGGAAACGTTATAAGTTGGCTCAATGGCACAACAACAAGTGTTTTAGCTTGTGGTAAAAATGCAGATAGAACCAAATCAGATCTTTATGAAATGACCTTGAAAGAATTGGGCTTTTCTAATTCAATCTCGAGCTATGACGATGGTCCTTTTTGGCCCAGACAAGATTTAGCCGTGCTTCAAGTCGAGTTCTTAGAAGGTTATCCGCCCTCAATTCCTTTACGGAAAGTTGAAGTTCGTGATTCAGAAAACCTCTATGTTATGGGATATCCAGGAAAAACCATAAGAGACTCTTCGCAGAAGAGCTTGAGATCAGAGACAGTGTCTGCGGCAATTGCCGATCTAAAAATGGGACAAAGGCAATTTGCGAGAGGATTATCGTTTGATAATGGGCTTACAAAACTACGAACGATGCACGACAGTCAGTTTAAAAAATGGAGTGATAAATTGGAATCCTTTCCAAATGGATCACCCGAACGAAGCGCTATAGCACTTGGCTATTTCGATATCCTTTCATCGGTGAATATCTTCTTAAGCATCTTTGAATCCGGAGGTATTAAAAGAACCTGTGAGCACTGGAAGGTTCCAATGGATAGATGCCAGAGCGATTTAATGTCGAGACTTCTAAAGAAATCGACGGAAAATGCCACGGAGCTTTTACAATCTATCATCTCAACAAACGGAAACATTAACTATCCTGAAGCGGATAAAACTCTAAGAGTGTCATTCGGGAAATTTAAATATTATCAGGATAATCCTACACCAAACTTCAAGGGTGCATTGTGGACAGATATTGACGGTGCATCTGGAAACTCAGGAGGCCCCGTATTTGATAGAGACGGGTATCTCGTTGGCATTGTTGTCTTAGGCCCAGATGGGATTTCCTTAGGATATGTTGAGCGCAAAGGGATCGGGGCAATCTCGCATTGGGGAATTGAGAGTCTCCTTAAGAATGTTCCCTATGGCTTTTAGAAGGTTCAATTTCTGGCGATTTCTATGGCGGAACTAAGAGTTGCTCAACCTGTCGATATGTTACAATCAAGAAACCGTGGCTGCAAAAGCGATGGTAAACTTCAAGAGCGCTTGTGGACAAAGGAAATGCCCGTTGTCTCTGATCAGCCAACAGAGAATGAAATCATAGAAGAACTATTTTGTACTCTTTGACAGGACGAGGCTCAGTCGGCGGTGAAAACATTTGCCAGTATTGTTCTAAAAACTGAAAATACTCTTCCATAGTTTTCACATTAAATCCTTCGCAAAGCTTCGATAGTTGGCCACTCATTAAATAGATCGGCATATTTTTTTACTAACTCGAAGTTTAAGTGGGGAAGCTGAAGAAGTTTTTGAATGTCAGCTTTGTCCTGAAGTTCTCTAGAAGAGTCATTTTTATAGGCTTGAATCTTTAAACCTATAATATCTTCTGCACGAACGACATAAACACCGAGTTCTTGATTTTGAATTGCTTGCTTAAGCATTTCTTGGCTCAGAGGTCGATGAGCAAGGAGAATATCAACAAAACCGGTGCCTGCAAACTGTAGAACCTCATTGGATTCATGTTTTAAATGAAAACCATGATTTAAAAAAGAGGACTTAATAAGATCTTTTTTTGAACCATCAGCTAAGAAATCAATATCCACAGTGGCCCGGTGTTGACCATAAACAGCTAAAGCAAATCCACCAATCAAAGCATGGGAGACCCCAGCTTGATCGAGCAGGTGATGTGCGTCTTGTAAGGTTTGTCTTAGGTTGATCACAAAACAATAGTAACAGCATTTAGATTTTTCTTAGAATCAATTAATCAGGTATTCAAATTTATAAAGTTAAAGGACCGCAAAAGATGGATATATCCGCTTCTGATAAGTTATATTATGTAACGATACATATAGGTGTGGTTTGGACTATAGCCACGTTTGAAGCCTCAAATCAAACATATAAGATCTGAGGCTCCGTAACTATTTATGGTTCCCGGATCAATGTGTATGAATGCTCTAAGGTTTCTGAGCCCATCTCGAACACATAATGAACCTCTAACTTGCCGCGATCTTCAACCACAGTCAGTTGAATCATCACGTTGAATTGAGTTTCATTGCTCGTGGTCTTAACCGGTCCGTTATATAGATAGCGATAAACGTTCTGTCCTGCGATCTGATCAAATCGATGAGTTCCAAGGCCATCCATGACTCCAAAGATCAATCTGTAAGCCAATCCATCTTTGATTTCGGAATACAGCGGAAACATCAACATGGAGATCAGCTGATTGCTTTTCGGATCGATATAAGACGGAGTTTCTTCGAGGTAAATCTCATGCCAAAAACTAGGCGCAATAATCTCATCATCTAGCATGGCTAAACGATAGTTTCCGATGAGGTTTTTCCAGGTTGCAAAATGATCTGGGGGTTTCGGAGCTTCTGGTTCCTTGGGAGTCTCCGGAGGAACTTGAGGTGTTGGTTTCGGGACATTAGGTGGCGGTTGTATCGGCATTCCATAAGGCTTGTAAGGTTCTGTGCAAGAGATTGAAATCAGTGCGCAAACCAGAACTGAAAATGACAAAAGAATCTTCATTTAAAAACTCGCTTTTCAAGTGGTTCTCGAGACTCAAATACTAACTTGTGAGCCTCGTTATGTGGCAAGAAAACTCCCATTATGACGCTGAGCTTTTGCGCTTCGGGCTTTAAAATGAAGCAGAAAAACACATAGAAATCCCCGATCCTTTTTCTTTGTCTTACCCAGGACCTTTGGGTAGGTTGGTGAGGGAATAAAAGGGGATAGTCATGATGAAAAAACTGACTCTAGCGGGGCTTGCAGCAATTCTATTATCGACCGTTGTGGCATGCTCAAAAAACTCCTCCCCGTCCACCCCGCCTTCAAATCCTGAATTAAATGAGACCAAAACAGATTGGCAAAAGGACTTTCCTGCTCACTGGTGGAAAGAAGTCCCGCGAAAAGACGCTAGATCCTGGGAGATTCTCCCTCAAGATGCTGGCTATATGGAAGTTATCCTGAGCAAACGCAATGAACTGGGTTTGCTTTCTAATTTCGCCGATGCCTCAGTGGTTTTTCATGGGGTTTGCTATCCGACAATTGAAGCCTTCTGGCAGATGATGAAATATCCCGAGACGCCGAATGATGTGCGCTGGACTTGGGCTAAAAATTGGAAATACACGCGGGAACAAGTTTCGCAAATGAATGGTTATAGCGCAAAGAGTGCCGGTGGTTACGCCAATTTCCTCATGGATAAAAACAACGCCAACTGGATCACCTTTGAAGGCCGAGAAATTCCTTTTGCTCTAAGAAATCCCGGCGAACATTATCGCCTCATACTTGAAGTTTTAATTGAAAAGGTTCGTCAAAACCCTGGTGTTTTAGATGTTCTTTTGAAAACCAAAACTCTGACTTTAAAACCTGACCATGGGATTTCAGACGAATCCCCACGGGAATGGCATTATAACTTGTTGTGGATGGACATTCGTAAAGATCTCCAAGACGGGAATCTGTCTTTGCAAACCGCAGAAGACACGACTTTAAAAACCTGTAAGTCACAAAAATTTTAGAATAAATTATTATGTTAAGAAATTTTTTGGCGGATTTTTCTTCCAAGGACTCAATCTCTTTTCAATGAAATTGCTCTGACTCCCCGTTAGATTCAGATCCTGAGGCTACTTGACCTGTACAGGGACTATTCAACAACTGACCAAAATGGTCTCCTTAAAGTGATTTTTACTTTCACAATCTCATAGTGATACAAACACCCCCACGTAAACTCCTATAACGGCTTTGGCGCGTGATCTGAGGCATAGGCCTTGCTACTCCCTTCTTTGAAGCACGGGAGTTCTTTATATGCGTATTGCTTTGTATTCGCGGGTTATTCTCTTCTTAGCCTCACTTGGTTTTGCTCAGTCCGTATGGGCTGGCGCCCCCTTGTGCCGATTTGTTTTTTTGGAAGGCCAAGAAATCCAGCTTCGTGCCGTGGACTTTGGTTTTTACAGAGAAACTAAGTCTTCAGACCGCGTTGTTCCTGTTGAGATTGTTAAATACCGTGAAGTCAAAAGCGATCTTCAAAAAGTTCTAGCTAAAATTCCAGTCGAACGACGCAAAGAAGTTGAGCATACTTTAGATGCGGTGGAGTTTTTCGACTATAGCGATACAGCTCCCTATATTCTTCAGAATTTAATCTCTGGAAAGAAAACAAGCTTTGATTTTTCAAGTCTTTATGATGGTTCTTACTATAAACGCGAAAAAGAAGGAGCACCTTTCAAGGGATTCCTTGCTGCCCGCACCTATCTTAAGAAACAACAACCCGATGTGACTCCTGAACTTCTTTTGGAGATCCATAAACGCATCATGAAAGATGGCGTTGAAGACGTCAAAGCCACGGAACTTGGTGTCTGGCGAAACCTTTCTTATATTGGGACTGTTTCAGCTGAATGGAGTATCACACCTAAAGAACGCGTGATTATTGACGGCAATCCTTACTTGTATTTCGAAAAACATCTCGAGACTAAAGAAGATCAAAGTCTTCATATTTGGCGTAATATCCGCATCTGGGGTCGTCAGAAAGACATGAGTCTTGAGCTTGCCGACTCTACTTTGTTCGAAGGACAAATTGTTTATCCTCATGTGATGTCGCCAAAAACCGAGACTTTGGAAATAATCAAGAAGTCTCATCCTGCTCTCTATAAAGAAATCACTAAACTTAATAAAGATCCACAGGCCAATTATAAAAGCGCAAAACATCTTGCAGAGGTTGAGCATAAATTCACCCAAGCCCTTGTTGAAGAGAGATTTGCACGCTTCAACGCCGATAGAAAGAAGATTGGCCAAGTTAAAATTGGAGTGAATGAACACAAGTACATTGATCTTGTTGCAGACTTCCAACGTGACCTGGTGTCTATTCACCCTGTGATGAATGGGAATGGACGTTCAACACGTTTGCTCATGAACTACCTTCTGACTCGCGAGGGATTGCCTCCGGTTCGTCTGGTAGACCCTTCATTCGACATGCAAGTGTCTAAGACGGAATGGCGCGAGTATGTTCACAAAGCCGTCGTGAACACCTCCCAGCTGTACGCTGATGTCTTATATCGTATTAAAAATGGCATGACGGTCGAACACTCTCCAGAGTTGATCTATCCAGGGCTGCCTGAAACCGTTGCTATCAGCTTAAAAAAGCAAGGCTCAAAGGATGTCGTCAGCGAATCTATTCGCGCCAAGGTTGAAAGTGAACAGTTCAATGCATTTGTCAAAACCATGGTGGCGCTGCACCCAGAACTAAAGCAAGAGATCAAGGACAATCAAATGAAGACCATGTCTCGTTTGGCTGATCTCTTTGTGGAGTATTTCAGATCAAAAACAGTTCGCTATATTCATGAAAAAGATGGCGAGCGGCAGATTGGATTGCGCCTTGTAGATATGGATTTCATTGATCTCTTTGGTCAAAATAGATCTTACTCCAAGGAGCTTTGGGATAACAAAATTAACCGCTGGTACGACAAAGAGACCTTGGTATGGCGTGGTCTTGCAGACACCAACAGTGTCTATAAAATAACAGAGCTGCTGGAATTTTTCAGGGCGCCATCCACACATATGGCATCCAATCGCGTGATAGATGCCGTCTATCGCAGAAAAAATATTGTGAAGGCTATTAAAGAAGATTTTGAAACTTACAATAAAGAAGTTATCACAGGAGATCTTCCTGAAATGGCCATGGATCATCATCGCACGGGACCAAGATATGCCGAGTCTTATGGCTACTCCACATCAAAACGTGAAGTCGTAGGCAAGGCTTTCGCCATGGGTGCCATGGTTGTTGCAGAATATGGCAAGCATATGGATCCAGTAGCGCAGGCCAAGTTGAAAGATCGCATTCTTATGGCAGCTTATAAAGCGACAAAAGATGTGGACCTCGGCCGCTTAAAGCCATTTGATTCAGATTTTAATTATATGTACGGCCGCCAGGCTGAGGTCATGGGAATCGGTGGAACCGATGCGGATGCTGTGATGATCATTCAACGTCTGAATGCTCAAGGCGAAGTGATTCAAACACTTCTTAGAAATATCGAGAAGCCCAATGAAGTGTTCCTCATTGACGGTCGCTACGTTCCTGAAGAAGGGCCCCTTCCGAAAGAACGTATCAAAAAAGTCTTTACGATCAAGTAATCACAGGCAGACTACAAAGAGAAAGAGCAGGTTTCCCTGCTCTATTCTGCCGTCCATTCTTTAAAACCAAATCCAAGGGCCGCATCGAGGTCCTTGCGATCGATTTCATAGACATTGAAATTCCCGGTTGGGGATCCACACACTTGAATGCGCATCATGCCGTCATTCTTATTCATCGAAGAATGAACTTTGATGTCTTTCAGTTGCTTTTGCATTTCAGCTAATGGGATCAACTTACCTTGACCACATTGAAGAGTGCCGTCCATTTTTGCGACTTTCACTCTCTCTGCAGAAGATGTTTTCACAGCAACCTCCTCAGTTTTAGGTGATTTTTTTGAAACTCCGCCCACAGCCACAGCAGATCCTGCTTCAGCGGCGTTTGCTGTACTTCTGCAAGGACCGGTAGAACAAGCCATAACGAACAAAGAAGATAAAATCAGAACACATGCTTTCATTCATTCACTCCTAAAATTTAGGGGCCATGACCCATCCTGCATCAATAGCATAGAGATTGGCTTCACCCGAAATAAAGTACACACGGTTGTTTTTCTCATCAATGGAAGGCGCAGAAAGGATCCCACGACCTGGCTCTGTTCCTCCAAGAACTTTACCAGTATTAGCATCCAGGAACTGAAGCTTTCCTTGAGACTCACCAAAGACCAGGATGCCTTTATAGTTGCGAACCTGGGTTGCGATGCCCGTTGGCAACTTGTAAGACCATAGTTTTTCACCATTGGTCTTATTCAAGGCCCAAACCTCGCCGGTCGTTGTTGGGTAAATGAGTTTATTGCCTATTGCCGTAACAGCACTGTAGCCCCCACCGTCTACACGCCAGAGAACCTCTCCTTTGACTGCAGAAACAGCATAGAGACGGTCATCATAACCTGCGATATAGATGGTTTCGCCATCGAGGATAGGACTGGCATCCACATCACGGAAACGCTTATTGCGATTCAACTGGATTTCCCATTGAACGTTGCCATTTTTAGAATTGAGAGCAACCAGAGATCCATCTGAAAAGCCGACGTACAAGATGCCATTCTTAAGGGCTGGACGAGACCCGCCACGGATCGAGAACTGAGAGGTGTCTTGACGTGAATACAACCAAAGTTGTCGTCCGGTGGCTGCATCCAAAGCGTAAAGAACATTGTTTCCAGCGAGGAAGTAAACTACCCCTTCGTCTAAAAGAGGTTCAGAGAGATTTTCCGATTTTGTATTGAAGGTCCATTGCACCTCGCCGGTTTTCGCCGAGAGAGAATAGAAATTGCCGTCACTAGCTCCTACGAACACACGGTCACGGATATGAGTCGCACTAGGCTCCACACCATTGGCGATCGGAAGACGCCACTTGAGCTGTCCGCTGTCCCTATCATAGGCCACAATACCATCCAGACCGTTTCCTTGGATAATCAGATCACCCACCAACAATGGAGTCATGCGGTTAATCTTGCGGAAGCCTAGATTGTCTTTTTCCGTGGTTTGACGAACCCAAGCACGCTTCACCTCAAAAACACGTTCTTCACGAGCTTGGAAGGAGGAACATCCAGTGAGTGCCAAAAACAAAGCGGCGAAAAGGTATTTAGACATTAAGTCCCCGAAGTTGAAAGGTTCTTCTTAGCCTTCAAAAGGCGAAGATACTTTTGAGCATCCTTAGAAGCGACAAAATCAGAAGTGTTCGCATCTTGGTTCTTGCTCACGTCTGTGTACAATTGCTCTGCTTTATCCAAATCATTCATAGACTCATAGCAAAGTCCCATGCGCAATTTCACTTCATCATGAGCAAAAGCTAAACCTTTGCGATCAACAACGGCTTGCCATTTTTCAACAGCGCCTTTGCAATCGTTCTTGTCAGCAAGCAATGTCCCCATTTTTTGCAAGACCAACGCAGTCATTGCTGCGCTCTTTGCCAAACCTTTTTCAACCTTAGCCAAAGTGGCAAAAGCCTCGTCTGATTTTTTGTAGTTGCTGTAAATATCAGAAAGATTCAACGCCGCCATTTGAGCGGCTGTTGTGTTTGGAGATTCAGAGATGATGTTCTCAAAACCCGTGATCACAGTTCCGAAGTCTTTTTGAAGATCGCCAGAAGCTTTTTTAGAAGCGTCTACTGGCGGAAGATTTTTTTTGTCTTTAGCTTGTGCCGCCATCAATTCAGCGCGGGCCACTTCGTCAAAGCCACGTTTTTTTTCAGTGTATTCTTTTTCAACTACAAAGTACTGCTCCTGAAGAGCCACTTCTTTTTTAGAAGAAAGGTAGCCATAGATAGAAGCTCCAGCGCCCACAACAACAAATAAAGCAATGGCAGCGATCACAGCCTTAGAATGGCCTGTCGTCCAAACAAAACCCTCACGCAGAGTTTTAGTCATTTGATCTGGGGCTTTTACATCATGTTTGTCTAGCTTAATGCTCAAGGTCTTATCCTCGCTGAATTTTTAATGTTCTCCGCAGCCATCATGCCACGGGGCTATTTTACGAAATAATTGTTGTTTGAACCTGGACTGATGTCAAGTTAGCGAAATGAATAAATTAAACTAAAAAGGGCCCCTCGCGGAGCCCTCTTAAATTCTTCATTTTCCCCAGGGGGGATGAGTCAGAATTAACGGTTGTAAACTTCTTTAAGCGTCGTGAACGAGCGAGAAGATTTACCTGGATGACGTTGTTTCAAGCGGCCAATAGTGGCAATACGCTCTTCAGCCAAACGGTCCGCAGCAATATTCGTTGGAATATTGTCACGTTTCGCGATTTCGAAAACTTTAAGCATGTTGTCATAAACACGGCGAGTCTTCTCGAAAGCACGTTCAGGAGAGTACCCCTCAAGCTCAACGAACACATTCATCAAGCCACCCGCGTTGATCACATAGTCTGGAGCGTACAAGATGCCCAGCTCTTTCAACTGTTGACCATGACGGCTTTCAGCCAAAACGTTGTTCGCGCCACCGGCGATCACTTTAGTTTTAAGTTTTGTAATAGACTCGTCGTTAACGATCGCACCCAAAGCGCAAGGAGCCAAGATGTCACACTCTGTGAAGAGGATTTCATCTGGACCAACTGCTTTAGCACCGAATCTATCGTGAGTCGCTTTAACGCGAGCCGCATCGATATCAGACACGATAACTTCGGCACCTTCTTCAACCAAGTATTTAACAAGGTTAGAACCAACGTTGCCAAGACCTTGAACGGCAATACGAAGGCCTTTCAAAGAGTCTGTTTGGAATTTTTCTTTTGCGGAAGCTTTAATCCCCATCAACACGCCATGAGCTGTGTATGGAGACGGATCACCTGATCCACCGAAGTCTTTAGGGATACCAGTCACCCAAGGAGTCTCCATGTAGATGTGTTCCATGTCTTGAACGTTTGTACCCACGTCTTCAGCCGTGATGTATTTACCATTCAAAGAGTTTACGAATTGACCGAATGCACGGAACAATCCTTCAGATTTTTGAGTCTTAGGGTCGCCAATGATAACTGCCTTACCACCGCCCAAGTTCAAACCAGAAGCCGCAGCTTTGTAAGTCATCCCCTTAGACAAGCGAAGAACGTCAACCAAAGCCTCGTCTTCATTTTTATAGTTCCACATACGAGTTCCACCCAACGCAGGGCCCAATGCCGTGTTGTGGATGGCGATGATTGCTTTCAAACCAACATTTGGATCGTTACAGAAAACGACCTGTTCATGGTCTCCGTGCTTGGAAATAACCTCGAAAGTACCCAAGATAAGCTCCTTGTTTTATTAATTGCCCGCTGATAATTGAACCATTTGAGCAAAAAGACTAGTAATAATGCACCGCCACTAATTCAGCGCAAAAAATCATGCCGCATTCCTTAGCAGCCCTCAGGAAATCAGCTCATTTATTTAGCACTTTGAGTTTCTCATCCAGACAGTCCTGACACAAGTCTAAGAATGTCAGGGGACTTTTGTGAGCAAGGTTCACTCCGACTTCCTTCAGAGGACCAGTCCCCTTCAACATTCTTTACACTCGCTATCGATGCTGTAGATTTATGAATATGAAAGACATCTTAATAACGATAGCCCTTCTCTTTTCTTCTCACGCGCAAGCTCAAGGAGCCGAACCGGTGTCCAAATCCAGCAAATATCAAAACTACTCAGCTGAACTCAAACAATATACCAATCCCTTCCTGGAGCAGCGAAAACGAGACATGGGATTTTTGGATATGTTTGGAGTACTCAAACAAATGTTCATCGACCGAGTTTCTCGAGGACCAAGTTCCATTCCTCAAGTGAAACCAGATATGGTGGAGTTTCTAAAACCGTCTTCTCATTTAAAGTTCATTTGGTTTGGACATTCGACTTTGCTTTTTAATCTGGATGGAAAGACCATCCTCGTTGATCCGGTGTTTTCGGACTATGCCTTTTCCATGGATCTTTTTGTGAAACGCTTTCAAGCTCCGGCTGCGACACTTGAAGAACTCCCTCCGATTGATCTTATTCTGATCTCACACAATCACTACGATCATTTGGACGAGAAAACCATTAAGTTTTTTGCTGCCAAAGAAAAAACTCGCTTCCTTTTACCTACAGGGGTTGGAGCGGAACTGGTCGAATGGGGCATTTCAAAAGATCGTATGACAGAGCTCAATTGGGATGAGAGTGCTACCGAGTTCGGAATTAAGTTCACGGCGACTCCGGCTCAACATTTTTCTGGTCGTGGTCTTTTTGATAAGAATAAAACTTTGTGGGCCTCTTGGGTGGTGCAAGGCCAGAATGACAAGATTTTCTATAGTGGAGACTCTGGGTATGCTGAACACTTTAGAGAGATCGGAAACCAGTATGGTCCCTTCGATATCACTTTTATTGAAAACGGCCAATACAACGAACGCTGGCTCGATGTGCACATGCTTCCTGAAGAGAGCATCCAAGCTCATATCGATCTGAAGGGAAAAGTTTTCGTTCCGGTCCATTGGGGGATGTTTGCCTTGGCTCTTCACCCATGGAGCGAGCCTGTGGAAAAAACCTCCGCTCTTGCTGCAGAGAAAGGCATTTCCTATTTAAGTCCTTTATTGGGACAGGCGGTCACTCTGGGAGAAAAGACCGAAACGACGGCGTGGTGGAAAAACGAAATCAAAGATCCTAAGAAAAGCAGTTTGGCAGAAAAGAGTTCTCCGGAGCTAGAGTTCGGGAAGTAAAAAAAAGGAGACCATGTCTCCCTTTTTTTAATTTTTAAACAGTCTCCAGATACCTACATCTTTTCAGGAGCTGGAATCCCAAGCAACGCCATGCCTTGCTTCAAAGCCACTCCAACAGAGTAACTTAAAGCCAAACGTGCCTGCTTGATATTCTCGTCTTCCGCTGTTCCGATAGGACATTCGTGATAGAAGACGTTGAACTTCTTCGCGAGCTCATACAAATAAGTACAAATCGCCGCTGGCTTGTAGTTCTCGGAAGCCAAAGCCACGCCCGAATTGAAGTTCATCAATGTCTGCATCAAGTGATGCTCAGTCTTGTGAGTGAGCAAATCCCAGTTTGCCGGAGCTTTTGGATCGAAATTGAATTTGCGTCCCAAACTCGCGATACGAGCATAAGAGTACTGAATAAAAGGTCCAGACTCTCCATCGAGTCTTAACCATTCATTAAGATCAAAAACGATCTTCTTATTTGTATCCATACGGAGCATCCCGTAACGGATGGCGCCCTTTGCTACCTTTTCAGCAGCATCTTTGATCTCTTCAGGCGACCAGTCATTGGCATATCGACTGAGGTACTGTGTCTTCACATGATCTTCCATGCGGTGGATAAGCTCCATGATCGGCACGATGTTGCCTTTACGAGAACTCATCGCTCCATCTGGAAGTTCCACGAAATTGTATTGCAAGTGGAAGCAGTTTTTAGCTTGCTCGAAACCAAGTTTTTCCAAAACCTTAAAGACTTGCTTGAAGTGCAAGGCTTGACGAACGTCGACCACGTAAATGCTTTTTTCAATACCATTTTCTTGAAATTTACGACGAGCCAATTCAATGTCTTTGGTCGCATAAAGGCCGTTGCCATCGCTCTTCAAAAGCAGGCAGAATCCCAGACCGTCGGCTTCGAGATCCATTCCGATGGCGCCGTTTGACTGAACGAGTTTGCCTTCTTTGTAAAGCTGCTGAGCCCATTTCACAGAAGCAGAATCCACATCAGATTCCCAATACCAAGTGTCGAATTTCACGTCGGCCCACTTGTAAACTTCCTGCATAAGATCAATGGACCACTGACGAGTTGTTTTCCAAAGCTCGTAGTACTCGCCTTGTTTGGACTCAAGTTCCTTCAGAATCTGAGTCAACTCTTGACGATTTTTATCTTCCATTGGCGTGCCGAGCTGGTCCTCCAAAAGCATATTTCCCTTGGAATACATTCTTCCCAGCCACTCCCCTTTTCCTGTTTCAGGAACTGGCTCAGAGTTGTGCTTTTGCATGTACCACAAGCATTTCGCCACGTGAGTGCCGACGTCTCCAGGGAAAGTGCAGGAAACAATATCACGACCGCAGTATTTCAACATGCGGATGAGGGCATCTCCCAAGCAGAGGTTTCTCATGTGACCTACGTGAAGCTCTTTGTGGGTATTCGGTTGAGAGAACTCAACCATGGTGCGCGGTTTTTTAGAAAGAATGTCTTTTTTAAAGTAAGAGCCATCAATCATCGGAGCCAGGACTTTTTCACCCAGACTTTTGCTCGTGAATGTGATGTTCAAGTAAGGACCGACAGGTTCAATTTTTGCGACATTTTCGTCGGCGCTGATATGTTTTGCCAACTCAGCAGCGATCATTGGGGGGCCTTTTTTCAAAGCCTTCGCCAGAATGAAACATCCAAAGGTCAAATCTCCCAAATCTGGATTTGGTGGTTCGCCCAATGACTTATATATGTCCTCTAAAGACATCTCAAAGTTGAGAGCTTTTACGGCGCTATGGATTTTATGGCTAATTAGGAGTCTCATTTGATCGTGCACGGCTTAACTTATCCTTTTTCTGAAAAACGAATCACTATTTCACTTTTACGCGACTCACTCAAGTCGCTCTGCTGCTAAATCAGGGGTTTTATCAAACTAAAAATCCCCAAAATACTGACGGAAACCAAAGCGACAAACAAAAGTCGCTGTTGCTTCTTCAAAGAGCGGTTTTCTTGTTCAAGTTGTCCCAAAAGACCACTTAAAAGACGCATTTTTTCTTCGCGCTCGAGTTTTTCCTCACCAATCATCTTCACGGTCTTCTCGTGAAGGACTTTTGGATCCTGACCGAGGAAATATTGGGGAGTTAAGCCCGGAATCTTCTCTTTCAGTGCCAAATACCACTGCAAAGACCGCCAAATATGGGGTGGCGGAGTATCCCCATGGCGAGTCCAGCGAGTCCAAGACGAAGGATCCACCATTAAAAGTTGGGCCATTTTACGCTGAGAAAGGCCTAAATTCCCGCGAATTTCATCGAGATTTCCAACCTGCTTTTGAATGACAGAAACCTGGGCTTCATAATGCATGCGTAAAGAGGTCTTTGAACGGGGGCCTTCAGACCCTTCGTTAAAGCTCTCGTTTAATCCCAGACTTTCCATTCGATCCAGACCTAGACTTTCAGATTCCATTTCCATTCGAACCCCATTGGACTATTGCTTTTCACAACATTTGTGTTGTTTTTCACAATAAATAGCGTTGTATAATACAGATATATTCTATGAAGCAGTTTCCGATGGTCAAGATAAGTTATTGAAACCACGGAAGAATTCCAAGAAAGGTACCCTAGGTACCCCTTTTTCAAATCTTCCTATAGCTTATGACTATTTTCTTTAGTATTAAGTTATTGATATTATTGTATATTTTTATAGAGGCATTTCGCCTATTAAATATTTCTGCAGCGCATCAATATACAATGCGTCGAGTCTAAACAATTATAATTTACGTATCATCAGCTTGAATGCGATGCATCAAGCGAAAGCCCTTGTCAAACCTACCCCGACTTTTGAATGATGGATTCATGTCGTCAGCACCTCGGTATCAGCTCAATAAAAACAAATATCTCCTCACGCCCGAAGCGGATCGTTTGCGAAAAATTCTCACAGACTTTGAAGACAAAGATCCACGCAATTGTTTGATGATCTGGGTGGCTTTGCGGACCGGGGCCAGGGCTCAGGAAGTTTTGAACATTCAACGCAGTGATTTGAATGCCTATGATGAAAGCGTCTATATTCGGGGTTTAAAGAACTCTAATGACCGAGAAATCCCCCTTCCATCCCAGCTTTTTGGAAAGCTTCATCGCTTTGCCGAAAATCAAGGAGGAACCCGGGTTTTCCCTATTACATATCCTCGTCTCTATCAGATCTGGGAGATGTATCGACCGATTCCTAAGAAGTTTCATGCCTTGAGACATACTTTTGCTATCGAGCTCTATAAGAAAACAAAGGATTTGCGCCTGGTTCAGGTGGCTTTAGGTCATCGAAATATCACGAACACCATGGTTTATGCAGACTACGTTTATTCACAACAAGAGCTTCGTCGTCTGATTCTTTAGAGTAGTGGTTGACCATCCCCTAATATTTGGTTTCCCGAGCTGGATGCTCGGGAAAGGGGGCTTGGGGCTACCCAATTGTCAGGATGCTTACACTGTGGTCGAGCGGAGATCTTTTTACGTACCACCACGCTAAGGGTGCAGTTCGTTAACGTCAGTACCCTTTAAAAGAAAAAACCCACACCTCGGGGGAAAGATGTGGGTTTTAAGGGGGCTATTTTAAGGCCGGCTTAATTATTCGCCAGCAGAGTTCACTTCAGTCGCCAAGCGTTCGAATTGTTTATGCTCAGAAGCGCGGTGAAAAGTCTTTTCTTTTTTGAAGGCCAACATATCGCCACGAGTAGGAGCGTTGTAAGAGCCAGAAGTGTTTTCAACGAAAACCATTCTCTCACGGATGTTTGAATCAGCTTTAGCTGCTTTAACATGTCCTTGAACTTCATTGTGCAGCGCTGATTGAGCATTCATGTTCTCAGTAATAAGCGCGTTAAAATCAGAAACTTTAGCGAAACTTACTGCAGGAACTAAAGCGATAAGGATGATCAGGGCTTGCTTTTTCATATCTTAACTCCTTAATAAATTTAAACTCGATACATAGTACTACAGCAAAGGCGATGCCAAGATGGGACCCCTCAAGATGGAACTGAGCCGACACTTGGACACAAATGGGCAATCAGATGTTAGACATCTAACAGTCCGCTCTTGTCTTGAGTTAAAAAAGCCCCTATTGTCTCAAATTGATATGATTAAAACGCTATTTCCCACCTTCGTATATTACGCCCCGCTTAAAACAAAGGGCCTTGCTCAGCTCAATAAAGAGCTCAAGCAGGAGTCCTTGAAATTCTCAGAAATAGACGATCAAGGACAGCTCTGGTCTGCAAAGAATTATAAAGGCGGATACACCTCTTATGGCTCCATCGCACAAATGCACCAAGTGTCGTCGACTTTTGGAGACCTCCAAAGAGATATCGATAAACATGTTCGCAAGTTCGTAAAACATCTTGAAATGGACATCAACCCCAAGGAGCTGAAAATGACTTCTTGCTGGGTCAACATCATGCCATCGGATGTGAATCACAGTATGCATTTGCACCCTCTGTCTGTGATCAGCGGCACTTATTATGTTCAGACTCCAAAAAACTGTTCGGCTTTGAAATTTGAAGACCCGCGTTTGAATTCTTTCATGGCTTCCCCACCGCGCAAGAGCAATGCAAAGGTTGCAAATCAACACTTTCATTCTTTAGCTCCGCAAGAAGGTCATGTGGTTTTGTTTGAGAGTTGGCTTCGCCATGAAGTTCCTCGCAACGAATCCAATAAAGAGCGTATCAGCATCAGCTTTAATTACGATTGGTGCTGACGATGAAGCAAGGCTTGGAAATCCACATTAAAGATCTCTCTAAGACCTTTAATACCAAAGAGGTCATTAAGAACATGACCTTGGATATTCAAGCCAGTTCTTTTGTTTCTATTCTCGGCCCCTCAGGCTGTGGCAAGTCCACCTTGTTGCGACTTATCGCAGGCCTTGAAACACCTACATCAGGAGAAGTTATTCTTGATGGAAACGTCCCGGGTCGTTTCAGCTTTGTTTTCCAAGAAGCCAACTTGCTCCCGTGGAGAACCGTGGCTGAAAATGTTCAGCTGCCTTTCGAACTGGACGCTCATTTAAACCTTCCAGAATTGGAAATCCATAAACGAGTCAAAGAGGTTCTCGGGCAAGTTCAATTGGCCGAAGCTGCGGATCTTTTTCCCCATGAACTTTCCGGTGGTATGAAGATGCGTGTTTCTTTGGCGAGAGCCTTGGTCAGTCGTCCACGGTTGCTTTTGATGGATGAACCCTTTGCCGCTCTTGATGAAGCCACACGTTTTTCTATGCAGGACCTTTTGCGAGACCTGTGGACCAACGAAAAAATGACCGTGGTCTTTGTGACTCACTCGGTGTTTGAGTCGGTGTATCTTTCTGAGCGCATTGTTCGCATGGGCGCCCCCAAGGGGCGAATCGACCTCGACATGGTCATTGACCTTCCTGAGGAAAGAACAGGGGGCCTGCGCACCTCTGAGGCTCTAAATAAGATTGCCGCCGTGGTGTCAAATGGAGGACAACCATGAGAAAACAAATGCCCGCTCTTGTGAGCTTTATTGGACTGTGCTTGATCATTGAAGGTTTGGTTCGTTTTGAATTTATCAATGCCAGCTTAATTCCCGCGCCTTCACAAATTCTCAGCACTCTGTGGGAGCTGAAGTCAGATTTCATTTCTGCATTCCTGGAAACTCTTAAGAATGTACTTATTGGTCTAGGCATGAGTCTGGTGATTGGCAATCTGATCGCCTTCGTCTTTTCTCTTTCTGATCTCTTGAAAAGAGCCATTCTTCCTTTTGCCATCTTCTTTCAGACCGTCCCCATCATCGCTATTGCACCTTTGCTAGTGATCTATTTCGGCTTTGGCTCTCCGACCGTTGTGGCTTCAAGCTTTATCGTTTCGATCTTTCCGATCATTGCCAACACTCTGATGGGACTTGAGAGCGCCAACCCCGCACAACGAGAACTCTTCCGCGTTTACAAAGCGAGTCCGCTCAAAACATTGTTTAAACTCAAACTTCCCAGTGCTTATCCTTATCTTTATGCCGGGCTAAAAATCTCTGCTGGACTTTCTATCATCGGGGCCATCGCCGGAGAATTCGTCAGTGGCGGAGGTCTAGGAGCTCTGATCGATTCTGCGCGAACTCAACAGCGCGTGGACATTGTTTTCGGAGCTTTGATTTTATTGTCATTCATGGGCTTGCTCTTCATTGGGGCCTTGAGCTTCATTCACTATCTTATTAATTTGAAAAGACCTTTATCAGTTCGCGGATAACATCGAGAGGACTTCAGTATGAAAAACATCTTTGCCTTGATCTTTAGCTTTCAGCTCCTAGCTCTTTCTGCGATGGCCGCACCCAAAGTTCTGACCTTGGCTTTAAATTGGAAAGCTGAACCTGAGTTCGGTGGTTTTTACGCGGCAGAGATAGATGGTGAATTCAAAAAGCGCGGTTTGGACGTAAAAATTCTGGAAGGTGGCTCAGGAACTCCAACCATTCAAATGCTCGCCAACGGTAAAGTTGATTTTGCCATCGTCAGCGCTGATGAAATCATTATTGCCCAAGAAAGAAATCCCAAGAATAAAGTGATTGGCCTCTTTGCGGTTTATCAAACTTCGCCATATATCATTATGTCACACGAAGAACGGGGCTTTAAAACCCTTAAAGAAGTCTTCACAAATGATGGTATTCTCTCAATACAATCTGGATTGCCGTACTATCAGTTTCTCGTGAAAAAGTTCGGCCCTCCAAAGGTCAAGGTGGTTCCGTATTTGGGTGGTATCGCAAACTTCGTCAACGATCGCAAGTTCTCGCAGCAAGGCTTTATAACCACTGAACCTTTGAGCGCTCTTAAAGCCGGCAAAAAGCCTAAGAGCTTTCTTATCGCCGAAGAAGGCTTCAATCCCTACCTCGTTGTCGTTGCAACCACTGAAGAGAGTTTAAAGAAGAATCCCGAACTCGCAAAGAAGATGATCGAAGCGGTCCGCGCCGGTTGGCTTTCTTATTTAAAATCACCAGATAAGACGAACAAGTTCATGAGCGAACTCAATAAGAGTTTTGATTATGATACATTCCAAAAAGCTGCAAAAATTCAAGAGCCTCTTATCCAGACCGCGGAGACTTTAAGAACAGGTTTGGGGGCAATGAATGACAACCGCTGGGAAATCCTTGTTCAACAGCTCAAAGATCTGAACCTGATCAAGTCGACTCCTGTGCCACAAGATCTTTACAAAAATCTATAATCCAGCTCGGGAAACCAAAGACTAAGGGATGGCAACCGCCACTCCAGTGGATCAGTTTAAAATTCTTACTGCGGAAATTTCTGGTCTAATATTTTGAGCACATCTGGAAGTGAAGTCGCTGATTTCGCTTCTTGCGAAGTGACCGTCTGAAACTGCAAATCAGGTTTGAAGTTCTTCAGTTCTTCTAATTTTTGCGTCAATCGCTGTTGCGCCACCTTATCACCCTGACGTCGAGCTGTCTCAAGTTTTGAGGTTAATAGGGATCTTTCATTGTCCATAATGGCTTTGACCTTGGGACTTTTTAAAAGGTTCTCATTGACTCGTCTGGTGACGGCTTGAACTTCGCTAGGTTTCATTTTATTGGTGCTCCATAGAAAATCCGCACCGTTGAGCTTGAACGTGAGATCTTCTGATCTCACTCCAGAGTGGATGGCTTTCGAGACGGCTTCAAGCATTTCATCTCCAGCTTTTGTTCCCTGCTCAAAATAGTTTAAATAGCGTAGACTGGTGAGTTTAGGCATCACTAACACGGCATCACTGCTGGCCTTGAGCTGCTGCATGACAAGCTTTTGGCTTTCTGGATGAAGGCCATCAAGCATCCCCGTAGTTCCTCGAGTGGTGACCTCATAGGAGGTCTGAACTCTCTTCCCTGTCTTTGGATCCGTACTGTATTTTTCAACTTTATAACGACTGCGGCCCATCTCGTCTTCATAGCGAGCCAAAGTGGAGTCGCCAATTCGCGAGACCTCTTGCTTGCGCTCAAGCTTCATAGTTCTTAAGCTTTCTAGATCCACTTTTTCTCCGGCACTACCTTTTTCAGCCCAAGTCTGTGATGAGGCCGGGGGTTCAACTTTAGCTGTGTACAGCGGCGATGGTCGAGATCTTGGGGTCGCATCGGATCCGTATTTTTCAGCACTTCGTCCAAAGTTCAAAGCCGTATCAATCTTCATGTCTTTTGCTTGAGACTCAGCCCGCGCCAAGGTGTTGTTGAAGCTTTCGCGCTGACCAATCTGACTCGACCCAATAGAAATGTCGGGTTGTTGAATTTTGGCCAAATCATCAATGTCCTGCCGTAAGACCTTCTTGTCTTCCGCCGTTAACATGCCATCAGATCTTTGCGCCGAGAGTTTTTTGGCTTCTTCTCGGTATTTTTCAGCACGCACTATTTTCTCTTCCCTGAAGACCTGATGAGCATCTCCATCCAGGTTTTTACGAATGCCTTCTTGGATTTTCTCTAAAATAGATTGAACCTTTTTTGGATCCGCAGAGTCAATGACCAGAGCAAACTCATCTCCACCCATGCGAGCCAAGGTGACCTTGCCCTCTCCATTCTTCATGATCTCTGCGGCGACCGCTTTTAAGTAACGATCTCCAGCGACCTCGCCCGCCTGAAAGCGCTTATTCACCGCTCCTAAACCGCCAACGTCAATAAATGCCAAATGAGCTTTACCAGCCTTTGCTTCAACTATTTTCTCGAAGAACTCTCGACCGGCTGGGTAGTTTGCATCAATTCCTCCAGTGAGTTTGTCGAAAGGAAGCTCTTTTTGATTACGCACCCAGGTGCCATCAGGAAGTTTCTCGGCATAAGAGTATTGAATATACTCGCTGCCATCAAAGCGCTGAACATTCTCAAGCTTTAAGCCCTCTGGAACCTGAGGAATGGTCTTTGGCACTTTCGCTGCGGTCACTTTAAGTTCTTCGCTTACGACTCTCGAGACATCTGAAATTCTTCTTTCGCCCATCGCTGCGCCATCGGCGACTCGTCGTCCGGCAGAGGCAACTCGAGCCCCCTTCATGAAGTAGCCCGCAACCATTGTGGGATCTATGATATTGCCAAGAACATAGCACTCCAGTTCCTCTCGAGCTGCCGGGCTATAGCACACATAGCGACTGTATTGCTTTTGAACTTGTTCCTTGGCCATGGCCATCAAGCCCTGAAGTTTTTGCTGCTGTTCAACGCTCAACTCAGTATCATCTTTGGTCCGCTCTGAAATGGGTACATAAGGTTTGGGGCGTGAGCGATCCAAGGACGCTTGGTAAGATTTCATTTCTTCAGCTTCAGCAAAAAGAAAGGATGCCGAAAGTTTTTCTATTTTCTCATCTGGTAGTTCATTGTAACGATGATCGTTTTTGATCAGCTCGCGTTTGCAGGACAAGGTCTTGTTGCACTCTTTGAGAAATTCATTTCTCTTGGCGGCGTTGTTTTTCAGATTATCCCAGCTGGACTCAACCAATCCACCCAATGAAACAGTCATGTCTTTGAGAGCAATACCCAAATCCACAAGAGCGTTTTTATATCCTCGCAAACAAGCCAGTTGTTTGTCTTTTACGAACTCTTTGTTTTGCTCGCACAACCCTTTAACGTCGCACTTTCTCATCAACGAGGCCCACTCTGGATTCGTCGCTGCAAGTTCAGAGCATTTTTGTGTTTGGGTTTCTATTTCGCATTTCAATTGGATTTTCTGAAGGTATTCATCGAGGCCATCACCGCAAACAGGGTTGGCTTTACAGGCAGCGCCCAGGATCATTTCATCTGCGGAAGCAAAAGCGGAGAAGGAAAATATAAACAACGCTGCCACTACCAAAAACTTAAGCAAACTCAACTCCCACTGATCTTCTCGGTATCTTTCCCTCGGCAGGTGAGCTGTTTAAGCGATTGCGAGCCTCTTTCGTTTCGTGTTTTGCCTAATACTCCTGTCCCCTAAACTGGTGATGCGCCGCTCACAGTCCCGAGGGACTTTAGAGCAGGCATTCTCTTCACGCTCTTCCTCAGGCCCTTGACCCCATGCTTCAATTGAATTAAAACAACCCGCTCGTTTAAAGCCGGAGAAATTCTATGCGTATTAATCTCAATGACATCCCTGAAGAAGGCCAATCCTTTGCCTGGAACAACAAGACGGGAGAGCTTTCTGCTTCTCTTTCTGACTTGATTGGCAAGAATCTTTACCAAACGGAGTTCTTTATTAAGCCATTGAATTCTAAGGACTTTGAGCTTCATGGGACCATCAAAACAGGGCTCCCTGAGCAGTGTGCTCGCTGTGGAATCGACTTCGAATTCCCCGTCAGCCAAAAGTTCTATGAAATTTTGATTCCCAAGCAAGACCAACCCCGGGGGAGTAAGTACTCCAAGGTTAACCATGTGAGTGACGCTCATAATGACGGACCAGACTCTTGCGAATACGACGGGCAGCACTTCGATATGGGAGAATACCTCCACGAAGTCGTGGCTTTAGCCATCCCTTTCAATCCCGCGGGTCCAGAAGATGATAAAGGTGATTGCACGATCTGCAATATTCCTGTGAAAGGTCGTAGCTTTAGCTATGATGAACAGATGCCTTCTGAAAAGCCGCAAAACCCTTTTGCGGCCTTAAAGAATTTAAAGATCAATTAAAGGGTTGATTTTTATCAATCTTTGGTTAAATTACCAACCTTTGTATTTGAGTAATGGATTTTAAAAGAGGTTAGACATGCCAACTCCTAAGAAGAAAACTTCCCGCTCTCGCCGTGACATGCGCCGTTCACATGACGGTATCGTTGCTCCAGCAGTAGCTGTTGATAAAAAGACTGGCGAACTTGTTCGTCCACATCGCGCTACTAAAAGTGCAGATGGCGCTTACTACTACAAAGGTAAGCAAATCAGCGCGGCTAAAGCTTAATTAAGACAGGTTGAATTCCATGGCAGGACTCTATCGATCTCGCGTCGCCGGTATCGGCTCATATCTTCCAGAAAAAGTTCTCACCAATGAGGACTTGGAGAAAATGGTCGAAACCAGCAATCAGTGGATTGTTGAACGCACCGGGATCGAACGCCGCCATATCGCAGCCGAAGACGAAGTCACATCGGATCTTTGTCTTCAGGCTTCTCGAAGAGCTCTCTCTGACGCCAAATTAAATCCTGAAGACATCGATATGATCATTGTTGGCACCGTAACTGGTGACAACCAAATGCCTTCTACGGCTTGTTATCTGCAAGCTAAGTTGGGTTGTCGCAATATCATGGCCTTCGATTTGAATGCGGCTTGCTCAGGCTTTCTCTATGGAATTTCAATTGCAGACCAGTTCATTCGCACGGGAATGTACAAAAACATTCTTGTCTGTGGTGCTGAAGTTCTTCATCGCTTTGTAAATTACAAAGACCGTGAGACTTGCATTCTCTTTGGTGATGCTGCGGGAGCGTGGATCGTTTCTCAAGCTTCCGAAGGTGATCGCAATATCATCGAAAGCACTCACACACATGCCGATGGTCAACTGGCTGAACTCCTGACTTTACCAGGCGGCGGCAGCAGAATGCCTCAGTCGCAAAAAGTTCTAGATAACAATCTTCAGTACGTACAAATGAAAGGTCGCGAGATCTTTAAACATGCTGTGCGCACCATGGCTCTTTGTTGCAAAGAAGCCCTAGAGCAAAACAAAGTTCAACCTGAACAGGTGGACTGGATCATTCCTCATCAAGCCAATAAGAGAATTATTGAAGCTGTTGCGGATCAATTTGATTTCCCAATGGAGCGCATGATTGTGTACCTGCATGAAACAGGTAATACATCTGCTGCTTCGATTCCTGTGGCCTTTGACTGGGCCGTTCAAAATGGAAAAATCAAACGTGGTCAGACGATCTTACTCACCGCCTTCGGCGCTGGTTTGACTTCTGGTAGCGTTCTCTTGAGGTACTAATTATGACTACTCTCTTGTTTCCTGGACAAGGCAGCCAGACTCCTGGCATGGGCCGTTTTTTATTTGAAAACTTCAAACTCGCTCAGAACATCTTCGAAGAAGGCTCTGAAGCTCTCAAGCAAGACATGAAAAAACTCTGCTTTGAAGGCAGCGAGGCTGATCTGGCTCTAACAGAAAATACTCAGCCAGCTCTCTTGTTGGTTTCTACCGCGACACAAAGAGTTTTACGCTCTGAGTTCGGGGTGAAAGTTTCTGCAGCTGCTGGGCACTCTATTGGTGAGTACGCCGCTTTGGTGGCTGCTGATGTGATTCGTTTTGACGAAGCTATGCGTGCGGTACGCACTCGTGGACAAGCTATGCAGTCTGCCGTTCCTGTAGGACAAGGTGGAATGGTCGCCGTTTTAGGACTCGAGCCAGACCAAGTCGATACTCTTTGCCAATACGCAGTTAAAAATTCTGGCTTCGGACCTCTTTCGCCAGCGAACTTCAATTCTCCAGGGCAAATCGTGATCAGTGGATCGCAAAAAACCATCAACTGGTTGAAGGATAACTTTAAGCCAGAAAACATTTGGGCTGAAGCTCCTAAGAGAGCCAAGCTGATTCCATTGGTTGTTTCAGCTCCGTTTCACTGTGAAATGATGAAGCCTGCTGAAGAGCAAATGCGCTTAGTGTTGACAGCCATGGATTTCAAACAAGCCGCATTCCCTATCGTTCAGAATTTCAATGCTCAATTTGAAACTGAAGGCACTCAGCTTCGCGAAAATTTGATTCGCCAGGTTTCTGCTCCCGTTCGTTGGACACAAAGCATGGAGCTTCTAAAGTCCAAAAACCACAGCCTCTGCATCGAGTGCGGAGCCGGTAAGGTTCTCAATGGATTATTGAAGAAGATCGATGGCGAATTCTTTAAAGTTTTGAATACAACTTCCATGGAAGACCTTAAAAATATTGAAGAATTTTTGAAAGCTTCGAGTCATTAAAAGTTCTTGAGATTTAGTCAGAGTTCGGTCAGAGTTCAGACTTAATGTGCTTAAAACACCACAGAGTTAAGACAAAACCAGAGCGGAAAAGGATTTTGTAGATGAACGGTTCACTCCAAGGAAAGAAGATCGTCGTTACGGGCGGCAGTCGTGGGATTGGCGCGTCTATCGTTAAGCTCCTTGCTCAAGAAGGCGCCCAGGTGGCCTTTACTTATTCTTCTCGCGAAGAATCAGCACAGCAAGTGGCTCACACGCTTCCTGGCGAAGGTCACTTCTATATCAAAATGGACATCGCTGATGAAGCTTCTGTTAACGGAGCTGTTGATCACATTCTCGAAAAATGGGGCGATGTTGATGGCGTTGTGAACAATGCCGGCATCACGAAAGATCAACTTTTGTTGCGCATGAAAGTTGAAGACTTTGATTCTGTTATCTCCACAAATCTTCGTGGAACCTTCCTTGTCACAAAAGCTTTTACTAAATCCATGATGAAAGCCCGCAAAGGCTCCGTTGTGAATATCGTTTCTATCATTGGCGAAACTGGCAATGCAGGACAGGCAAACTATGCGGCCAGCAAAGCTGGAACAATTGCTTTCGGCAAGTCTGTGGCTTTGGAATTGGCTTCTCGCAATGTTCGCGTGAACAATGTGGCTCCAGGGTTTATCGCAACTGAAATGACTGATGTTTTATCTGAAGACGTGAAAGCTAAAATGCTTGAGCGCGTGCCTATGGCAAAAATTGGCGAAGGCCTTGATGTGGCTCAGGCAGTTCGTTTCCTTCTCAGTGATGAATCCAAGTATATTACTGGACACACACTGGACGTGAACGGCGGAATGCACATGGCCTAACCTAGAGGGTTTGAGCTGTGTAAACAGACACGAAAGTGTTTTTGAATATTGAGATTAAGTTGAATTTGGTTTTGTTAAAATAATGAATGCATCCCAGGAGGACAAATGGCAATTCATCCAAAAGTAAAAGATATCATCGTAGAACAACTTGGCGTAGACCCTGAGAAAGTTAAAGCAGAAGCTTCTTTCATCGACGACTTGGGCGCTGACAGTCTTGATATCGTTGAACTTGTGATGGCTATGGAAGAGGAATTCGATCTTGAAATTCCTGACGAAGACGCTGAGAAGTTGAAAACTGTTCAGGACGTTGCTTCATACCTTGAGAAAAAAGGGAAAGCTTAGGTTCTTATGAACTCCCGATTTGAACGTCCCGCAAAACCGCAAAGAAGAGTTGTCGTTACAGGCGTAGGCGCCGTGACTCCGTTGGGTACTACCATCGAAGAAAGCTGGAAGAATGCCCTTGCAGGCAAATCCGGCATTGCGCCTATTACCCGCTTCGACACCACAAACTTTGATGTGAAATTTGCCGGCGAAGTTAAAGGTTTCAATCCTGATCTTTATATTGAGAAAAAAGAACAGAAGAAGATGGACACCTTTATCCACTATGCAATTGCTGCTTCAAAAATGGCTGCTGAAATGGCCAAGCTTGAACTGACTGATGCAGAAAAGGAAAAAGCGGGAGTTATCATTGGCGTGGGTATTGGTGGCCTCGAAACCATTGGTGAGACGGCTCTCAAAATCAAAGAGAGAGGACCTGGTCGCATCAGTCCTTTCTTTATCCCCGCTGTTATTACGAACTTGGCCGCGGGCCAGGTCAGTATTGCGATGGGACTTAAAGGTCCCAACTACTCTGTGACTTCTGCCTGTGCATCTGGCGTTCACTCGGTTGGCGACGCTGTTCGCTACATCCGTGAAGGCACTTGTGATGTGATGTTGGCTGGAGGAGCTGAGAGCACCGTGTGTGATCTTGCTATCGGTGGTTTTGCATCTATGAGAGCTCTTTCTACAAGAAATGATGCTCCTGAAAAAGCCAGCCGTCCTTGGGACAAAGACCGTGATGGTTTTGTTCTCGGTGAAGGGGCTGCGATGCTGGTTATTGAATCTCTTGAGCACGCTGAAAAACGGGGTGCGAATATCTTGTGCGAAATCACAGGCTATGGCGTGTCTTCAGATGCTTATCACATGACATCACCTCCTCCAGATGGAGCCGGTGGATTTGCAGCGATGTCTCAATGCTTGGCGGACTCTGGTCTTAAAGCTTCAGACATCAATTACATCAATGCGCACGGTACAAGCACTCCTGTGGGTGATGGTATCGAATCTGCGAGCATCAAACGTCTTTTGGGCGATCATGCAAAGAAAGTTTGGATTTCGAGCACGAAGTCTATGACTGGACATGCATTGGGTGCGGCAGGTGCTATTGAGTCTGCATTCTGTGTGATGGCAATTCGCGATCAGATCGTTCCGCCGACGATCAACTTGGACAACCCGAGTGAAGATTGCGATCTTGATTATGTTCCACACGAAGCTCGTCGTGGAAAAATCGATAACGTCCTGAACAACAGCTTTGGATTCGGTGGAACCAACGCATGTATGATCTTCTCTAAATACAACAAAGGGTAGGCTATGATTCTTTATGTGGGCAGCGATCACGCAGGTTTAGATCTTAAACTGAAAGTGATGGCGGCACTTCCCGACCTTCAATGGAAGGATATGGGAACATTCACAGAAGATTCTGTTGATTACCCCGACTATGCCGCTCTTGTTTGCCAAGAGCTGGTTCAAGTAGAACTTCAAAACAAAGAAAAGGGACTTCAAGATTCACTTGAAGGTCCTGCTCTAGGAATTTTGATCTGCGGCTCAGGTCAAGGCATGGCCATCAAAGCCAATCGCTACAAAGAAGTCCGCGCCGCCCTCTGCTGGAACGAAGACATTGCCCGTCTTTCCCGCGAGCACAACAACGCCAACATCATTTGTTTAAGCGAACGTTTCACATCTCCGGACCTCGCCATCAAAATGATCAAAATCTTCCTAACAACAAAATTCCAAGGCGGCCGCCACCAAACAAGAGTAGCAAAACTCTAAAAGGTGCCTGGTTGCAGATTTTGTCTACAGTGCAACATCTGGCATGCCCCCTAGAGTCTACTTCATTTACTCACTGTCTTGCGGCATCGATTCTTCATTGGTTTAAATAAACATTCTCCCATTCTCGAACTCAGTCTTGATGCATGGCCGTGAGAAAAAGAAACAGGCACCCTAGTAAGGCTGGGGTTTTTGCTTTAGAATTGAATTTGATATTTTATTTTCTGAAGGAAGTTTTATGCATTCTACATCTATGCCATTGTCACAAGTTGATCCTGAAATCTTTGCGGTTATCGGAAAAGAATCTGAGCGCCAGCAGTTTGGTTTGGAGATGATTGCCTCTGAAAACTACACTTCGAAAGCCGTTATGGAAGCTCAAGGCTCCATCCTGACAAACAAGTATGCTGAGGGTTACCCTGGCAAACGCTACTATGGTGGCTGCGTGAATGTAGACACTGTGGAGTCTTTGGCTATTGAGCGCGCTAAGAAACTCTTCGGCGCGGGCTTTGCCAACGTTCAACCCCACTCTGGATCTCAAGCCAATATGGGCGTTTACTTGGCAGCTTGCAAAGCTGGCGAAACTATTTTGGGCATGGACCTTTCCCATGGCGGTCACTTGACCCACGGATCCCCAGTGAATTTCAGCGGCATGCTTTTCAAAGCGGCTTCTTACAAACTAGATGAATCTACAGGTGTTTTGAATTACGACACCATTCGTGCGACGGCGAAAGAAGTAAAACCAAAGTTGATTATCGCTGGCTATAGCGCTTATCCGCGTTTTTTGGATTTTGCTAAATTCAAAGAGATCGCTGATGAAGTGGGAGCCCAACTTTTGGTGGATATGGCTCACTTTGCTGGTCTCGTGGCCACAGGACACCACCCTTCACCAGTTCCTTACGCTGACTACATCACAACGACAACTCACAAGACTTTGCGTGGACCTCGTGGTGGTATGATCCTTACGAACTCTGAGGAAAAAGCGAAGATCATGAACTCTCGCATCTTCCCGGGAATTCAAGGCGGACCTCTAGAGCATGTGATCGCTGGCAAAGCTGTAGCTTTCAAAGAAGCTCTGCAACCTGAGTTCAAATCCTACATCGATAATGTTGTTAAAAACTCAAAAGCCTTGGCTGAAGCTTTACTTTCTAAAGACTTCAAACTCGTGACTGGTGGAACAGACAATCACTTGATCTTGATGGATTTGAGCGACAGAGAAATCACGGGCAAAGTGGCTGAGATTGCTTTGGATGAAGCTGGCATCACTGTGAATAAAAACACGGTGCCTAATGAAAAGAGATCTCCGTTCGTGACAAGCGGAGTTCGTATTGGAACTCCGGCTCTTACAACTCGTGGAATGGGTGTTTCTGAAATGAAGCGGATCGCGACTTGGATTTCCGAAGTTCTGAAAAATCCAGAAGATCAACAAGTGAAAAATAGAGTTCACAGTGAAGTGAAAGAACTCTGCAAGAACTTCCCGATCTACTAAGTTGTAACTTGAAACAAAAATGAAAAAAGCGGCTTCCGAAAGGGGCCGCTTTTTATTTAGGCATTAAACTAATTACTGCACTGTAGACAAAATCTGAAACCAGGCACCTTTTAGTGGTGGGCTACGGCTCTTGGTAATAGTGGGAGTGGGTCGATGGGGCCGCGGTTTTTGCGGATTTCGAAGTGTAAGTGCACGCCGGTGGCGCGACCTGTTCTGCCCATGGCGCCGAGGACTTCGCCTTGACGGACTTTTTGGCCTTCTGAAACTAAGATCTTATCGAAGTGAGCATAGAGTGTGGCCCAGCCGTTGCCAGATTCCACCAGGATCATCTTTCCGTAACCACGGAACTCACGACCAGCATAGATCACTGTGCCGCTCTGAGCAGCCAATATAGGCGTTCCTTTAGGTGCCGCCAGATCGATCCCCAAATGAGGACGACGCTTTTGTGGCAAGAACCCACGGGTCATGCGAGCGTTATCAACAGGCCAATCAAAAGACATAGGAGAAGGCTCAACAGTCATCGGTTGATCAGAGGCAGATGTTCTTGTTTGTTGTTGCGGATTAGCGCTGAAGTAATCTCTGGATATAGGCGTATGGAACGTGCTGCAAGACCCTAAGAGGGCTACAACAACCATGCATCCTGCAATAGTGCCTAGCTGAAACAATCTTGATGTCATGAGTTAACTATAATTTATCGACGACAGATTCCCAAAGGAAAAAGGCCAACATAAGGCAAAATTCTGTCTCAAATCATTATAAGCTATTTTAAGAACGAATTCTTAGAACAAGATCTAGGAGTAGCACCTGCTTCTCGACGACAGACAAAGCAGAGTGTTCCTCTTAACAGAGTCCCCATTCATTGCAGAGACCGTCTTTGGGATGAGCTTCGCAAATGAGACTGATCCCTTAGTGTGGTGGTACTTAAGGAGATCGTCGCTTGATCATGGCGTGAGCATCCTGACAATTGGGAGATCCCCAGCCCCCTTTCCCGAGCATCCAGCTCGGGAAACCAAAGATTTAGGAGATGGTTCACCGTCACTCTCGTGGACCAGTTTCTTCGCAAATAGAAATAAAAAAAGCCAGACTTTGTAAGTCTGGCTTTTTCATTCTTTAAGATTTTTATATCTCTTAGAACAAGCTCACGATTGTGCTCAAACCTACGTTTGTAAGTTCAGGCTTCAAGTTTTCTGGAGCGAATTGCATGTTTGGATAGAGGTAGATGTCACGAGTAACCGCGATACCAAGACCTACTGACTGAGTGTACATGCTGCGCTCGAAAGTGTCAGCTTCGTCGTCTCTCATGTGGCTGTAGATGAACGGACGGAATACTGTACGGAAAGAGTAACGATCGTTGAATGCGTACTCAATGAATGGATACAAACCGATAGAGTAGTCAGATCTTCTGTCTGGGTTTCCAACAATGTCTGTTGCTGCAGCACTATCGCTGTACAAGTTATTCACAAGAGTTGTCGCCCAACCTGGTTGCCAGTTAGAGCCAGAGATCTCAAAGATCATTGTGTGACTCATTACGAACGCACCCGTGTTTTTCAAAGTATTAAGATCGTAGTCACTTGTTGCGTGATTGTAACTTACAGACAATGAGTTTTGAACAGTACCGATACGACCCGCAGTACTCCAAGTGATGTATGGAGTAGAAACGTCAGACTTACCACCGTCTTCAGTCATTTTAAGCATGTCTTCGCCACGGCTTTGGAATGGCGTCAAGATGGCAACACCAGTTCCCATGCTGATACGATTTTTTGGATTGATACGGTAAGAAGCACCAACAGTTCCGGCGATTGAAGTCACACCTTGTTGTGAAGCTTCACCAGAGTAGTTTGGACGTTGAGCACCGAAAGGCGTCTCAAGGTTTCCACCACTGTAAGTCAAGTCAGCATTCATAGACCATTTAGATTTAGAACCAGATTCAGCACGCATTTTCGCGTTCGTGATTTCTTGATCGATATCGCCCGCTACTTTTTCATCTTTCTTTTGCAAGTCAGATGCTTTAGCAGAAGTTGTGTTTGAAGAAGCTTCAACAGTGTTAGCTGCTACTTCAGTTGCTTCTACAGCTGCTGCTGCAGGAGTCATTGTTGTTGCAGCTGGTTTAGCTGCCTTTGCAGTTTTCTTTTTCGCGTCTGCTGCATTTGCAGAAGAGATCATAGAAGCTGCCAAAATCAGTGATACTAAAATTTGTTTTTTCACTGGTTTTCCTTTCGGTTGTTTTTGTTAATCTTATGTTTCTTTTTAATTTTTAATGTCAAATCCACTTCGGGTACCTAGACATGCTGCGTTTGCATAATCGAGCAAACACTTCATGTTCCGGTCCCAAATTGGAGCCACCCTACTCCAATAGGCAATAAAAGTGCCACGACTTCAGTCCCGTTTCAACACCAAATCCTAATGATTTCCTAAATATTCCGATCAGATAGACCCTCAAATCTCTTCCTAAACGTAACGCGCAGCCGCGTAAGCAGTGTCACTTTGCCCTGAAATTCTTTCAGGTGAAGGCCCTGTTGATAGTCATGTTGTGTTCACCAAAGCTTCTCGGACAATGATGTCAGGGGGTATTATGCAAAAGGATCCCAAGCATCAATTCCATCAAGAGAAAGTCTTTCTCCATGAAATGGAACTTGAGTTGAACTGTGCACTTTTCATTGTCGATAGACTCACTGAAGAGATTAAAGAAGAAGAAGGGCGCCTAGAAGACGACCCTGAGGCCGAACGTTTTTTTCAACATCTGTCTGAAGCCCTCAGCAAAATTGATCGCATGATCAAACGTCGCCACAATCAGCTGCATGATTTTTTGGAAGCAGAAAAGCAACAGAATCTTAAAGAAGAAAAAAACAACTCTGCACGTTCCCCTGACACTTCATTTTATTGAAACTTAAAAATAGAAAGGGAGCCTTAAAGGCTCCCTTTTCGAGGCAGGTTTTCCTTCATTGGAACTGATAACCGAACTTTTAGTTATCATGGCCTCGTCACAATCATAGTATCCCCCTCTTGTATTTTCCCCACAAGGCCAGAAGCATGCTTTACGTATTCTTAAGACTTTCCTAAGCTTAAGGAGAGAAAGCTGTCGCATATAAAAGTAAATTCCTTTTCCACTTCAGTTCATTCTGATTTGCTGGCAGATCTGGGAGGATTTTATGTCAAAACTCGGTCTCGTGCTCTCCGGCGGAGGTGCTCGTGGGGCTTATCAAGCCGGCGCGCTGACCGCCATCGCGGAAATCTCAAGAGAACTCGGCATAGAGAATCCATTTCAGATTTATAGTGGTATCAGTTCCGGAGCGATCAATATCAGTTTTCTAGCAGCTCATCCCGAAGGGTTTATTCCTGGCTGCCAACACATCACAGAACGCTGGAGCAACATCACCAGCCCCGAAGTATTTGTCAGCGACTTCCTTTCGCTTTCTCGCATTGGACTCAACTGGATGAGTGAGCTTTCTCTCGGCGGAATGAAACCCCACACTCCAGGACTTTCGCTGTTGAACACGGCCCCCCTCAGGGCCTACCTGCAGAAACACTGCAACTTTGATCAAATTCAGAAAAATATTGATGCCCAACTTTTCGAAGCTGTCGCCGTCTCTGCCATGGGCTATGAACACACCAACACGGTGACATTTATTCAATCCAGCAATAATGTAAAACCCTGGAGTCGGGCCCGCCGCCGAAGCGAAAACACCTTGATCAAAGTGGACCATGTTTTAGCTTCGTCCTCACTTCCTCTTTTGTTCCCTCCGGTTAAAATTGACGACAGCTACTTTGGTGACGGTTGCATTCGCAATCAAGCGCCCTGTGGACCTGCAATCTATATGGGAGCCGACCGTTTAATCGCGATCGGCGTGCGAAAAAGACAAGACACCTGTTACTCCCCTCTTCTTCCAAAAAAGAAGATCGAGGCCCCGTCAGTCGCTCGCATGGCCAATGTTTTACTGCATGCCGTGATGATGGACGGAATGGAGTTAGATATTGAGCGTATTGAACGAATCAATATGGGCATCCAGAAAATTTCAGCAACTGAAGTTAAAAATCTCGGAGTCCGACACATCGACTGCCTATGGATCTCACCATCTTCAGAGATGTCTGAAATGGCCCTCAAAAAAGCAGATCAATTGCCAAGAATGATTCGTTACTTAATTCGCGGACTGGGCAACATGGACGAAGCTGCCGAGCTTATCAGCTTCCTGCTCTTTGATCCTTCTTATTGCCAGCAACTGATTGAAATGGGTTTCCGAGATGGAATGATGGAACGAGAAAAAATCATACGTCTTCTCGATCCCGAGCGCACTCCGAAGAATGCGCCATCCATCGAAAAGCACCTTTAGATTTCTACCTGAATACCCACTTCAATCACTTGATTCGGAGGGATTCTAAAGAAGGCCGTCGGTCTTTGCGCATTTTTAGACATGACTGCAAAAAGTCGTTCGCGCCAATGTGACATCCCTGAAGCGCCTCCGGGAGCTGGCCCTTTGGAAGCAATGATAGTTTCTCGGCCCAAAACGAAGGTGATGTCATTCACATTGAAGTTAATATCTCTTTCGCGGCAAGCCTCAAGGATATGTTTCATCTTTGGAGTCTCCATGAAACCATAGTGAGCCACAATACGATAGAAGTTTGGCACAACCTCTTGAATGACCACGCGGTCTTTCTTATTCACAAAAGGAACTTCTTTGGTTTGAATCGTCAACAAGGCCACGCGCTGATGCAAAACCTTATTGTGCTTAAGGTTATGTAGCAAAGGCGCTGGCACACCATTGGGATCACCAGACATGTACATGGCAGTTCCAGACACACGCAAAGGCGGCTCTCTGAGGATCTTTTGGAAGAAGTCTTCGATAGGCATCGAGCGTTCTTTTAAACGCTGATACAGAACTTTGCGGCCTTTTTGCCATGTGGTCATCAGAATGTATATCACTCCGCCGATCACCAAAGGCACCCACCCTCCATGAGCAATCTTAGTGATATTGGCACTGAAGAAAGCCAGGTCGATAGCTAAGAAAGTTCCAAAAATAAGAATTGCCTTGAGCATGCTCCAACGCCACTTCTCAAGGGACACTTCGAAGGCCAAGAACGTCGTGATCAAAGCTGTTCCGGCAACGGCGATTCCGTAAGCTGCCGCCAAGTTGCTGGAGGTCTTAAATGTTAACACCAACCACACAACGCCGACAAAGAGAGCCCAGTTCAACGCCGGGATATAAATCTGCCCAATTTCGCGACTTGAAGTGTGAACAATAGAAATCCTTGGACAGAAACCCAACTGAATGGCCTGACGAGTGATGGAGAAAACTCCCGAGATCAAAGCTTGAGATGCGATCACCGCAGACAATGTCGCCAGTACAACGAGAGGCAACAAAGCCCACTTAGGTGCCAACATATAGAAAGGATTTACAACGGCTTCAGGGTTGTTTAACAACAAAGCCCCTTGACCAAAGTAGTTCAAAACCAGTGCTGGCAAAGCTACAAAGAACCACGCCAAACGAATCGGTCTTTTACCAAAGTGTCCCATGTCTGCATAAAGAGCCTCGCCTCCGGTCACCACGAGGAAAACAGCAGCAAGAATAAGGAATCCGAATTTTCCATTATTCATGAAAAACTCAATCGCATGATGAGGGAAAACAGCTTCTAAAATTCCAAAATTTGAAGACAAACCATTCAGCCCCAGCAACGCCAGAGTTGAAAACCATATCAAAAGAATAGGCCCAAAGAACAAACCGATGCGCCCGGTTCCATATCTTTGCATTAAGAACAAAGCGTTAATTACAAAAATGGTAATAGGAATAATAAAGGGTTCAAATTGAGGAGCTGCGAGACTCAACCCCTCCATGGCAGACAAGACCGAAACGGCCGGAGTGATAATCCCATCTCCATAAAGAAGAGCGGCACCGAACAACCCCATAGTCGTCATCACCCAACGGCGGCGAGTGGCGGTCTTGTCATGCTGACTGCGCACAGCCAACGCCATCAAAGAAAGAATTCCACCTTCCCCTTTGTTGTCAGCTCTCATGACAAACATCATGTACTTCACGCAAATCACCAAGATCAATGTCCAAACAATAGTCGACAAAATGCCAATGACATTTTCAGGTGTAGGATTAAGCCCATGAGCTCCATGGAAACATTCGCGAAGGGCGTAAAGAGGGCTGGTACCAATATCACCAAAAACCACACCCAATGCTCCAAGGGAGAGCATTAAAATATTAGAATTCTTTTGATCACTTTGAGTTTCGATGACACCACTCCATTGCACTAGACCGAGACTAAAGCTTAGAGAATCTTAATTTAATTGTCAGCTGAGGATTCAAAGCAAATGACGCATTACAGGAAGTTCATTTGCAAATATTTTCATCACAGCCGAACATAAGTGAAGGAGTTTTAAGCAGATTTATGTTTCAAAGTTCGATTCTAAAATCCAAATGGCTCTTAGCCATTATCTTGATCCTGGGTCTTATATATCTCGAAGGGCGCCTCAACGGCCCCCACGCCCCCAGAAATCCCACGAGCGTTAAGGCCACAGTCGGCTTTGAATAGCTATTTTTTGGCGTGCGCAGCGATCCGAGCGTTGGCATCCAACTTGTGATCCGCCAAAGCTTTCGTGAACTTCTGAAATCCCGAAGCTTGCTGGTTCAAGAGTTGCTTTAACATTTCATCCTGAACATCGCCCTCTTTTGAAATCACTTTCCAAACATTCATCATAAATACACGTTCTGGATAGATGAAAGAGTTTCGGTACCCAAAGACCTGTTGAAGATGCTCCACTGGGCGCAACCCTCCAAAAATACCGCCTAAGCCTACGAAACACACAGGGCGGAATTCAAAAGATTCTGGAAACCTAAAGTGATCGATGAAGTATTTCAGAATACCAGGCATAGAACCATTGTACTCAGGACAAACAATGATCAGACCATCGCTGTTCTTAACTTGCTCAAGGTAAAGCTTAATGCCTTCAGTTTCATTGTCTTTGCCGTAATGGGGTCCAGTGTGAAGGTGTTCTTTCACTTCGCGGAGATCAATAACTCCCACGTCTTCGCCGAGATTCTTATAAATTCTTTGAATGTAATGTGCGACTTTCAAAGTGTTTGAGTCCGGGCGATCTGTTCCTGCAATAATGTACTTCATCTCCGCAATTCTCCTAGACAAATTCATATATCTTTCGTTGTAATAACACAATAGGATTTCAATCTTTGGGGGGGCGTCGTGAGTTTGAAAAACTGGTTTATCCTCAGTGAGGGACAAGTTATCGGGCCTTTTTCTCCTGAAGAGGTGGAGTCAAAGCTTGGGTCATTCCGGTCTCCTCAGGTTTGGGGACGAGGTCAAGCTGAATGGATGGAGCCTGCGAAATGGCGCCAAGTAGTTCGCGAAATGCCGGCTCCAAAAGATACCGCTTCTTCCCTTCTGTGGAAAATTCGTGTGGAGGGTAAAGATCAACCCCCTATGTCTTACAACGACATGTTGAAATATCTTCGTAAACTCAAGGATTACTCCACTGTAGATGTTTATATGGACAACTCCAAGCAGTGGAAAGAACTCTATGCTGTTCAGCAAGTCGTTGATGAACTGGGCATCAGCCGAAGATCTCATCCTCGCGTTCCTATCACAGGAACTTTGGATTGCGAGAAGGAGGACGCGACAACCTTCACCTGCCGGGTCATCTCCATCAGTGAAGGCGGCTTGGGCGTGAGCGAAGCGAAGAACCTTCAGATCGGGCAACGTTTCAAATCCACTCTCGCAAGCCCGAACCTTTACATGACCATCAGCTGCTCATGCGAGGTGGTTTATGTTGGCAATGACGGCTACGCCGGGTTGCGCTTTGTTGCCCTGACAGATGAAGCCAAGAGCTCCATCATTGAATACATTAAAAAATTCGCAACTTAAAAGTCTGTTAAGAAGAGTTCGAAATAGAGTGCTGCGGCGAGTGGCAAAAAACAACGGCGTACCTTTTAGGTTTTTGCTGGTATGCTCTTGGGCGTGTTGCAGATCTTCTTATTTGTTTTTACTATTGTTATTTCTTTTTCGGCCTGGTCCGCTCGCAAGACCGAGTGGGCCTTGAATGCAGATCTCAAACTCGAGTCGATCTATTTTCCAGAAGATATCGGCGAAGACACGAATCAGAATTTAAACAAACTGACAGTAATTCCTCTTTATCGATGGAGATACAAAGACGATCTGCGCTTTTTCTTTAAAGGCGACCTCACCTGGGATCCTCAAAATAAATCCTCGGAAGAACAAGTCTTTGCCGACGCCTCAGAGCTGTATTTGAAATACAGTCGACCTGGGTACACCCTGCAAGCAGGGAACACTCTTTACAACTGGGGCGCCACCGATGGTTACAACCCTCTTGATGTCTTGAATGCCAAACAATACTACGACCCCCTGCATTCCAAGAAACTGGGAGCGCCCTCTCTCAACGCCTCTATTTCCACAGAGACTTTGAATTTTGATTTTATTTATATACCTTATCAAAGAGAATCCCTCATGCCCGGCCCTCAGAGTCGATGGCTGCCTCGGGAGGTGTTCATTCCTCAAGTTCCTGAGAATGACTTGGTTCTCTTGCTTCCAGAGAACTTGCGCTACAAGTATGGCTCTCGTGAACAACTGGATCACGCTCTTGAAAATAACTTTGCCTTCCGAGCTCAATGGCAGGTGGCGAGCATCGACATGGCCCTGATCGCTTACGAAGGAGCCAACTCATTTCCCATCGTTCAACCCGTGGTGACAGGAGACATCATTCAAGTGTCTCCCAAAACTGTGATCGACGTCGATCCCGACGTCACGTTAAATCTTAAAGACTATCGGCAACGCCTGGTGGGGTTTTCGTGGGTGAGCTCCCAGTGGAATTTTCTTTTGAAGTATGGCGGAACATACGCTCAACCCCTCGGCGACGACCCTCTTTTACCAGGGTGGATTCAAGAGAATATCATTGGGGTTGAAAAAAGCTTTGAAGTCGGCTCCTCAGGGATGCTCATTGCCATTCTTCAGCACTCCTTTATCAACTCCGAGATACGCAATGATTCCAATCTTTCTTATACCGAGATTTTTAGAAACTCTTGGATGGCCGGCGGTCGTCTTTCTTGGAAGGAGGTCTGGACTTTAAACCTTTTGGCTCTCTACAACGCCAACGACGAAAGTAACTTCGAAGAGATCAGTCTCTCTCGCCGTCTTTACGATGCCTGGACCCTGAGCTTCACAGTGGATTACTTCTCAGGACCAGCTACTTCTCCTTTAGGGATTTACTCCAAGAATGACTCTTACGCTCTTTCCTTGAGCCGGAGCTTCTAAGGATTTCACCTGAAGGTTCAAGCCTTCCAAGAGAGGAATCACTGGAAGTTTCATCGTGAGATTTTGCCCACCCAAGGCACTCAAGATACGACTGCGAATAGTAGAACTCGAAAACTCACGATACTTCCCATAGCGATTGAGATAATCTCTGTCCCAACTGTATTGCAAGCTCATTTGGGGACTCGTCAGGCGAGCATTCACCACTCCGGATTTTACAGACAGCTTCACCTGAGATTTGAACGGCACCACAAAGTTCATAAAGGGAACTTGCTTACCCCCGCGAGGAGCATTCATTCGCGACAAAAGGGTCGAGTTCAAACCATAAACCAAATCCTTGCCGCCACTCACTTCAATATCTTTGTTTGAATAGATCTCAAAAAGAAACTGCGCAGATCTTGAATAGCGCATCAACTCAGGCCAGACAAAGAACTGACTGAAACGCGAACTCATCAAAGTAGAGAATCCAGGAAGTTTATTGGACATCACTTTTTCAACCCAGGTGTTGGCAGCAAACCCCTCTTTCACCATGACCTTCATAAAATCAGGTGGTAAACGCAAGAGCGCAGTATTGACCCCGCTCAAGTCTTCGTCTTCCAGACGAAGAACTTGAGCCTCCTTGGTCGTCCCCTTAGCAAACTCTACAAAAAGAAGCCCCTTAACTTTTGCACCATCGGCGCCCTGATCTTTGAAATCATCGACTCGCATCCACACTTGGATGTCAGGTCGAGAAATCATCAGCTGTCTTTTTTCACCAATATCAAAGTTGTATGAACTCAACGTTCCATTCAAATAGCTGATCAACTGAGGTTTTTGCGGAGCAAAGAAAGTGTCTGAATTCGCAGCCACTCTTTTAACCTCTGCACTAATAAGATCTTCGAAACCTTCAACACCCGTACAAGTGATATCACTAGAGGTTAGAGAGTCCGCACCCCAATCGAGTTTTGCATCTATCACTGTAGCGCCCTGCAAACTAGAACCCACCTCGGGACTCAAGCGCAAAGAAAAAGAACCTTTTCCAGGAATCAGATTAAACTCCACATTTGAACAATCCGCCTTAAGACGAAAGCGACCAATGATGCCGCCGACATTTCTTTCGACTATTTGATCGACAAAAATTCTCGAGATGCGAATGCGAACACTTAAATCCTTCGAACGAACATCCAATTGAGTATTATCATCAACAAGAGTGGGCTTTTCCAATTGAGTCGCAACATCCATTTGGATTCCGCTCAAGTTTACCTCCACGCCATTTGTCGATAGAGATTGATCAGGAATTGGCCAATTAAATTGGAATTTTTCCTTCATCAAAGTCTTCCACTTTTGATCGATTAAGTTTTGTTGAAAATCCTTAGACAAAAAAAGTTCAAATTCAGACTCGACCATAGACGATGCAAATGCCGGTGCAGATAATAATATTAATCCTGTGAAAATCCCTAGAACTCTTGCTACCATGGTGTTTCGTGCACTCATCCTGATTCCTCATCTTTGTATTGGTCGTCGTTCACACAAGATACGACCGTGCTGGAAATTTCAAAAGAATAATTTTTTGCAAGGATCGAAAGAAGACAAAGGTATGACAGAAATTGAAAAGCAAAAATTAAATCTTCCCGTTTCCGTCAAAAGACTCAGCATTATTTTATTGATTGTTGTGGGGATGTTAACGGTAGCCAGTTTATTCACATTTGATAAACTAAATACCCAATACAGTTTGAAGCAATTTCTCCCTCGAGAAAATGCACTCCTAGCCCTGGACGAACAAACCAAAAAGACCTTCTATTTGGCGGAGTCGCAACCTTTCGTACTCACACTTCGCCTCAATGATGAAGAAGAAAACTGGTTCAATGCCGCAAGAGTAAAGACCCTTGAGAAGCTCACGCAAGAGCTTGAAACCCTACCAGGTGTCAAAAGTGCTTTGAATATTGCCAACGTCAAAGGAGCTATCAGTTCTCAAGATGGTTTGAATGTGGGACCCTTCCTCAAGAGTCTTCCTGAAAATCTCTGGGCCGTAAACACTCTGAATAATCCTCTGCTGACCCCCACCTTGGTTTCCAAGGATGCCCGCACAGCTTCTGTCATTATTAATATTGGAGAACTCAACAGTCATCAGATCACGGATTTAAAAGGAAAGATCGAAAAGACCACAAGTTCCCATATCTCATTTGCGAAAGCCGAGATCGGCGGAACTCCAGCAGTTCAAAGTGATGTGAGCACGCTCTTGCAAAGAGAAGTTCGTAACTTTGTAGTTTTGGGGTTCTTTGCCTGCATCCTGGTTCTGGGGCTGATCTTTTCAAACATCACACCGGTTTTGACAGCCTTTGTAATCACCCTCTGTGCAAACTTTATCACTTTGGGTGCTATGGCTACCTTGGGCTACTCCTTCACAGTTCTCTCGACAACAATTCCAATCTTGGCCACAGTAACTGTGGTGTCCCTCTGTATTCACACCATGTTGCGTGTGATCGAGGAGCAAAGACTCACGCCCGATATTCCTTATCATATGGTGGTGATCCGAACTCTGAAGGTTTTGATCGGAACAAATTTTTTAGCCTCTCTCACGCCTGCCATTGGTTTTTTAAGCCTTCTCCTGACAAATGTTCCCTTGATTCGTGATTACGGACTGACCGTGGCGATGTCTATTATGCTGTCCTGGTTTGCATCCACTTTGCTGCTTTATCCTTTGCTTTTAATTTTACCTGCACCGAAAGCTCGCGCCTGGGCTTGGACCAAGGCTCGTTGGGGTCTGTACTTCTTTAGACGCAGTGGCATTTGGACCTTGGTGATTATTGTTTTAGCTTCAGCCCTTGCATTGAAAGGCCAAAGCTTGTCTTGGTCCGCTCGTTTGTTTGATGATCTCCCAACGAATCATCAAGTTCGTCTTTCAACAGAGGTTATCGACAAAGAGCTGGGCGGCATGATTCCGGTAGATATCGAAATCAGGGCTCAGGCTGATGCCTGGAACGATCCCGTCGCTATCATTCAATTGGATTCCTTAGAGAATCGTTTGCGCGAGCTTGAGGGCATAGGCAGTGTCATGGGTCTTCCTGATCTTTTGGCGGCTGCCAATCTCACGACCACGCGATTGCCCGCCAGTCGTACCGCCACAGCGGAAATTCTGTTTCTCTATTCTCTCAGTTCAGAAAGTCCTCTGAAGAATTTCCTTAACACAGACTCATCAAAAACGCGGATCTCTGTGAGAACTCGAGATCTCCCCGCCAATGAGTTGCAAAGCTTGGTCGAGAAAATCAAAGCGGAGGTCTCCACTTTCTTTCCAGAAAAGACCGTTCAGGTGGGAGGCATGGGCGCCACCATTCATCACTTGAACAATGAACTTTCTCGAGAATTGATATTCGGCTTCTGGCACGCCATGGGTGTGATTTTTATTCTTCTGATTGTCGTCTTTGGTTCCGTAAGATGGGCTCTTGTGGCTTGCTTGCCGAATCTTGTGCCTCCAGCCGTGCTATTGGGCTTCCTCGCCCTGACCCAGACACCGATTAAACCCAGTGTTTCTATTATTTTCTCTATTGCTTTAGGAATGGCCTTCAACAACACCATTTATTTGCTAGGTCGACTAAAGCATTTGCAAAAAAACAGTCTGCAAAAGAAATTAGACATCGAAAAGACCCTGTGGCTTGAGGGCAATCCTTGTCTTATTGCAAGTTTGACTTTACTGACAGGATTCTCGGTCTTTATGGCGTCATACTTTGCTATGAATCGCATCTTTGGTTTTTACATGCTCTTGTCAATGATTGCCGGACTGGTAGGAGATTTGATTCTTCTTCCGACTTTGTTGAAAAGTTGCCCATGGCTCCTAGGGCCTATAACCTGGAAGAAGGAGAGAATTATGACGACAACGGCCTCTATCCTTATTTCGTTGTTTATCATTGGGACACCTCAAAGTGCGCTTTCACAGGGAGCGCCAACAACACCCACTGTGGAACAAATCGGCAAAGAAGTGTCTTCTCGACTTGCCACAAAGGATGAGAGCTTCCGCGTTCGCATGAAGATTATTGAAGCTGATGCCAGTTCAAAAGAACGTGAAATGAATATCCAGCGTTACAGCCCGGAGAAAAAAGAACACTATCTCCTTGTGCGCATGCAAAAGCCTCAAGATCTCAAGGGCACCGCTCTCTTGGCCATCCTCAAGGATGGCCAAGAAGAAAAATGGCTCTACCTGCCTTCGAGCAAACAAACTCGTCGCCTTTCTGGGGATAGCGCCGGCCAAGGAGGAATTCTAGGTTCTGAACTCAGCCCCGAGGATTTTGACTTCAATGCCGACAGATCTGCAGAGAATACTCTGAAGAAGGAAATCGAAGTGAAGGGCAAGAAATATTATGTCATTGAGAGCAACGTGGGCCAAACTTCCAATAACTATTCCAAGGTCGTCAGTTTTGTTTCTGCCCGGGATTTCTTGCCGATTAAATCGGAGTGTTACGACAAGAACGGAAAACTTTTAAAAGTGATTGATCTTTTGGGTTACAAGAAGCTTCCTGATAATAAGTATCGTGCCAGCAAGATTATTATTAAGAATGTTCAGAACAAAAGATCCACAGAGATTTACCTCAGTCAGATGAAAATCAATCAGGGACTGACTGCTGCCAAATTCACTTCAAAGAATTTAGCAGAAGACTAAAGAAACAGGCACATCAAGAGCGGAGGCCTAAGGTGGAATTGCGCTTTCCTTTGAAGCCTGGTCTAACGATCACTTCAAAGCCATGATTTGCTAGAGCTTGCTTCAAGGACACACGGCAAGCATAGGTTGAAAAAGCGCAGGACTCTGCGGCTCCTTGCTTCAGGATTTCACTTAAGAACTCTTCACTCCACAGGTACGGCGTGGTTTTCGAACTGAAGGCATCATACAGGATGCAGTGGTACTTGTGCTTAAGATCTGGTGGTTCAAGTAATGCTTCATCGATATCCTCCAGAGACTTAAAGTGGAACTTTAAAAACTGCCGAACGTCTTCCGCACTTAAAGTAGTCCCTAAAAGAACGTGCTTACAAACTTGATGATAGATCGAACTGACTTCTTCGGCCAACTCCTCATCTTTCCCATGAACCCACTTCCAGAAAAACTCTCGTAGTTCAGGAACACTTTCGTAGCTGGTCATATGAGGAACATCTTCAGGAGTTCGTCCCGCAAGCAAAGCTTCTTTGGCAATGACCATTTCAATATATCCAAGACCAAGACCGACAATTAAAAACGAAGGATTTTTGACTTTCGCAATGACCTCACGAATGGGTTGTCCATAGATGAGATTCGTCTCAGCCCAGGCGCCACCGGAGTGATGCATGGATTCTCCGTGCAAAGCATCGGGATAATTAGGCTCTAGAAGGCGCAGAGTGGGGCTCTGATCCTGCGTGATTTCAATTTCAAAGCCGACGTCGCCCCAAGATTTCATTCATTGACTTCCTGCGAAATTCCCTCTAATCCAAGCCCATGGAAAAAGGTTGGTTGGGTCTTCCCTATCATACAATTGCAGAACACTACAATCATCTCTTTGGAGAGAAGGTCTATAAGATCCCTGTCTCCGTTGTTGATGATTGTCCGAATCGTCGCGGCCTCAAGGGCATGCAGACTTGCGTGTTCTGTGACGTGTGGGGATCTGCGGCCAACGCTGAAAGCCTATCCATGGAGCTTCGCGCGCAAATCGAAAAGTACCATGCGCACATCTCTCAGAAATACAAAGCCAAGGCCTTCTTGATTTATTTCCAAGCGTATACGAACACTTTCACGAAAGTGTCGGCTCTTCGTCACAACTTTGATGTGGCTTTGTCTTATCCTTGGGTGAAGGGCTTTACGTTAGGAACTCGCCCCGATTGTCTTTCCAAGTCCGTTTTGGACATGTGGCAAGAGTATCACGAGAAGTCTTTTGTCGCTGTGGAGCTGGGCGTGCAAAGTTTCTTTAACGATCAACTGGAGTTCATGCGCCGAGGACACACGGCCGAGGCCTCGATTGAAGCCGTTCACAAGATCGCAGAGAAAACCTCTGTGGACTTGGGCATTCACTTGATCTTTGGAAACCCTGGCGAGACCGATGAACAGATCGTAAAGACGGCTGAAATCGTCAATACTCTTCCGATCACCAATGTGAAACTTCATAATATGCATGTTCTTAAGAACACTCCTCTAGAAGAGATGTTTCATAAGGGAGAATTCACTCCCATTGACTTTGAAACCTATGCTCGCCGAGTGGAGTTGTTCCTTCAGCACTTGTCTCCACGCTTTGCTATGCACCGCTTAGCAGCCTATTCTTCGCGCTGGGATGAGCTTGTGGCTCCCGAGTGGACCGCGAACAAGATGAAGACCCATCAAGGGATCATTGATTATCTTCGCGAGAAGAATTCCTACCAATCACAGCACTTCATGGGCTCTTCAGAGATCGAAATCACAGCACAATCTTCATTGAAAGCCCGTGCCTTCCCGGTGAAGTCCTTAGATCTCTAAGCTTCTCAAATGATTTTCGCTTAATTTCTGCGCAATTTAAGATTCTGTAAGATCAGTACAGACAAAACAGGGTTTAAACCCCTGAAAAGCAGTCATTCATGACCTAGACTTTGGTTTTAAGTCTAAAAAAACATAGCATCTGCTAAGTTTTCTCGCAGGACAGACATGTCAAGGCCCTGGGGATTACTGCTTAATTGATGAGCAACGTCACAAAAAAAACGTCTATTTCTTGAAAATGTTCTTGAATCTTTAACGAAAGAATTACAGGATCGAAGAAGAGATAGATACCCGCCTTATTGATGAGGCACTTCACTTCACCCCCTAGATATAGGGGTCCTAAAGGGAGGGATTCAGGGGAAACAGCTAAGGATTAGCCAACTCAGTCTCGCCAAATACCATAAAATTTATTTAACCATGTGCTTGGACAATTACGAGGGGTAATAGTCTAGGTCGGGATTTTTTTGCCCTAAGCGTCGAAGATGACCAATGGGGCCAGAGGGGAACATCATGTTGGAAACAACAGCTCACATTATGAGAGTTACAAAAAGAGATGGCACACTTGAGCCGGTCGACGTGACTAAAATCGTCGAACGCGTAACAAGAAATTGCCAAGGTCTCACGCAAGTGGACCCACTTCGCGTTGCTACCAAAGCAATCAGCGGTCTCTATGATGGCGCAACAACGAAAGAGCTTGATAATCTTTGTATCCAAACTGCTTCTCTTCTTATTGGTGAAGAGCCTGAGTACTCTCGCTTGGCGGCTCGCCTTCTTTCTATCTATATAGATGAAGAAGTTCGTTCGCAAAAAATCGAATCTTTCGCAGACTCCGTAGCTTTCGGTTTCAAAGCCGGTTTGTTGTCTGAAACCACTTTCCAATTCGTATCTGCGAATAAAGCAGCTCTTTGCGCAGCAATCGAGCCTTACCGCACAGACCGTTTTGAATATTTCGGTTTGAGAACTGTTTATGACCGTTACCTTTTAAAAAACCCCACTTCACGTCAAGTGTTTGAAACTCCTCAATACTTCTTCATGCGCGTGGCTTGTGGTTTGGCGCAAACTGTTGACGAAGCTGTTGAGTTTTATCGTTTGATTTCTTCTCACGATTACATGGCTTCAACTCCGACTTTGTTCAACTCTGGAACAACTCGTCCACAAATGTCTTCTTGCTACCTTTTGGATTCTCCAGCAGATGACTTGCGTGCGATCTATGACAAATACACGGACATCGCTTTGCTTTCTAAATTCGCAGGCGGTATCGGCGTTTCTTACTCTCGCGTTCGTTCACGTGGTTCTTTGATCAAAGGAACAAATGGCCATTCAAATGGTATCATTCCTTGGTTGAAAACTATGGATTCTTCTGTAGCAGCTGTAAACCAAGGTGGAAAACGTAAAGGCGCAGCCTGCGTTTACCTTGAAACTTGGCATGCGGACATCGAGGAGTTCCTTGAGCTTCGCGACAACACAGGCGATGAAGCAAAACGCACTCACAACTTGAACCTGGCAAACTGGGTTCCAGATTTGTTCATGAAACGCGTGGAAGCGGACGGCATGTGGTCTTTGTTTGACCCACGTGTGGTTCCTCATTTTGTTGATACATATGGTCCTGAGTTTGAAGCCGCTTACGCAGAGGCAGAAGCGAACAAACTTTACATCAAGCAAATCAAAGCTCGTGAGCTTTACTCTCGCATGATGAAAACTTTGGCTCAAACTGGTAACGGTTGGATGACATTTAAAGATGCTTCGAACATGAAGGCCAACCAAACTGGCGAAGCTGGTAATGTGATTCACTTGTCTAATCTTTGCACTGAAATCCTTGAAGTGACTTCAGACAAAGAAACTGCGGTTTGCAACTTGGGTTCTGTGAACCTGGGTAGACACGTAGAAAACGGTCAATTCAACTTCGAAAAATTGGCTAAATCTGTTCGCACAGCAGTGAAATACTTGGATCGCGTTGTGGATATCAACTTCTACCCTATTCAAACGGCAGAAGATTCAAATCACAAATGGCGTCCAGTGGGCTTGGGCGTAATGGGTCTTCAAGATGCTTTGTTCATGTTGAAACTTCCATTCGACTCAGCAGCAGCTCGCGATTTGTCAGCGAAAATCCAAGAAGAGATCTACTACAATGCAGTTTTGACTTCTTGTGAACTGGCTGAAAAGCACGGCACTCATGGTGCTTACGAGCAAACAAAAGCAGCTAAAGGCTTGTTGCAATACGATCTTTGGGGCGTGACTCCTTCTCAACCAGAACGTTTCGAGAAGTTGAAAGAACGCATTAAACAACACGGCTTGAGAAACTCTTTGTTGATCGCGATTGCGCCAACAGCAACGATCGCTTCTCTTGTAGGTTGTTACGAAGCTATTGAGCCGCAAGTTTCTACATTGTTTAAACGTGAAACACTTTCTGGTGAGTTCATGCAAATCAATAAGTACTTGGTGGCTGACTTGAAAGCTATGGGCTTATGGACTGAATCCGTTCGCAACGAGATCAAAATGGCTGACGGTTCTATTCAAGACGTGGCGTCTATCCCGCCACAATTGAAAGAGCTTTACAGAACTGTTTGGGAAATCCCAATGAAGTCTTTGATCGACATGGCTGCCGCTCGTGGCGCTTACATTGACCAAGCTCAATCTTTGAACTTGTTCATGGAAAGCCCAACAATCGGTAAAGTTTCTTCTATGTACATGTATGCATGGAAACAAGGTGTAAAAACGACTTATTACCTCCGCTCTCGTCCAGCGACTAAAATCGCAAAAACGACTGTAAGAGGTTCTAATGGTTATGAAACTGAAATGACTGGCACAGGCAACACAATGGATGCTTCTGCTAAGACAGCTTCGGTTCCAGCTCAAGAAGCTGCACCAAAGAAAACTTACACTGACGAAGAAGCGATCACTTGCTCTCTGGAAAATCCAGAGGCTTGCGAAGCTTGTCAGTAGTTCTCTCCCTCCTTCGCTAAAGCTACGGCGTGGCAAGCCCCGTCTGTAGTTTTAGCGAGGATCTGCTCATGGTTTGCGGCAGTTAAGGCAAACCCGATTTTACACACCGGCGGCATGTCACGCCGAAGCCTTGGCGAAGGCGGAAAGTACTTTTTTATGATTCTCGATCCTGGCTTTAACTTAACTTTGCGCCCAATGAAATATCCTGTGTTTTTTGAAATGTACAAAAACGGGATCAAAAACACTTGGACAGTGGACGAAGTTGATTTCTCTACAGATCTTTCTGATCTTCACTCAAAGTTGACTCCGGCAGAGACTCACTTGATTCAACGTCTTGTGGCTTTCTTTGCCACAGGCGATTCTATCGTGGGTAATAACTTGGTGTTGAACCTTTACAAGCACGTGAACACTCCAGAAGGACGCATGTACTTGTCTCGTCAACTTTATGAAGAGGCTTTGCACGTTCAGTTCTACCTCACTCTTTTGGACAACTACATTCCAAATCCAGCAGAGAGAGAAGAGGCTTTCAAAGCTGTTGAAAGCATCCCCTCTATCAAAAAGAAAGCAGATTTCTGCTTCAAATGGATGGATTCCATTGATCAACTCGACACTCTTCAAACAAAAGAAGATCGTCGTCGTTTCTTGATGAACTTGATCTGCTTCGCAACTTGCGTTGAAGGTTTGTTCTTCTATGCGGCTTTTGCTTATGTTTACTTCTTGCGCTCTAAAGGTTTGCTTGCAGGTCTAGCGACGGGCACAAACTGGGTGTTCCGTGATGAATCTATGCACATGGCTTTTGCTATGGAAGTGATCAAAACGGCTCGCAAAGAAGAACCAGATCTTTTCAATGCTCAAATGGAAGATATGGTTGTACAAATGCTTGAAGATGCTATCGACTGTGAAATGGAATTTGCGAACGACGTTCTTCAATTGGGCGTTGCTGGCTTGTCTCCAAAAGACATGAGACAGTACCTTGAGTATTGCGCTGACCAACGTCTTGAGAGTTTGAACATTGCTCCACGCTACAATGTGAAAAATCCATTTGGCTTCATGGAGCTTCAAGATATGCAAGAACTTGCGAACTTCTTTGAAAGACGCGTGTCTGCTTACCAAACTGGTATCAGCGGAGCTGTAGCTTTCGATGAAACTTTCTAAAGAAAGCTTTTTCTGGGTCATTTTGTTTCTAGTATTTATGGGGCTGGGTTACCTGCATGGTTACCGGCCCCAAAACTTTGAGAAAAGCAATTTCATTCCTCCCACCAAAGTTCGCATCCTCATGACTGAGGACAGTCTTTTCCCTCAAGAGCTTCGCGCTTCCATTGAAAAAGAAAAAAACGTTCAGTTTGAAATCATCGTCAGTCGCCAATGGCAGGACTGGCTTGCCAACATCATCGCTAATCCTGCGGCGGATATTCTGATTCTTCCTTCTTACTGGGCTCAGAGTTTAAATCACCAAGGACTCTTGGAGGCCTTTGGTCCTAACTCTGCAGAACTGTTAAGGAGACTTTCTCCGGATTTCACAAAGTCCAATCCTGATGGCACTCTGACTTTTTATCCTCTTTATTGGATGAAGACAGGCCTTATCAGCAAGAAAGAGAATCTCTCTTTCGCGAATTACCTTAAAGACAAGTCTATCGATTCTCTTTATCTCTGGGCGGATCCTGATTTGATCCTGGCCCACTTCCGCTCTTGGAAATCTCAAGGCCTTTGGCCCCTGTTAAAGGATAAAAAAATCCTCACCATGGCTTGGGAAGACCTCAACGCTCGAACTGTTGATGACGACCCGATGGAGACATCTCTTAATGAAGAGACTCACTCCCCTGTTATTGGTTCTCAGCTGAGTGCTTTGTTGCTTTGGGGATTTGCCGTACCGAAGAATGCCCCGAACAAGTCGCTTTCTTTGAGTGTCATTGACGCTATCACCAGAACGGCCACGCAGGAGTCTGTGCTTTTAAAAACACCGTTCTCGACATCTCTTTCCCAAGTGGGCGAGAAAAGCTTCCCACAGGCCCGTAGAGCCACTTATATCCGCGATCTGAACCTGACTGACACCTTGATCATCGACACCAAGGACGTCGAGGCTGAGAAGCGTTTGATTGAAGAGTTTGATTTTACTTTGTAAGTATTGCTGAAAGAAGCGACTCTTCTCTTTTATTTAGACTTTAAAGCCTCAATGGTTTCTTCGTGTAGAGTTCTATAAATAGAGATTATCTCTAGACGACGGGTCTTTGACTGAATCTCCTCAATGCTCGGGGGTATTTCTGAAGGGTTAGCTATGATATTTGTGCCCACTCCAACAATGCGATAATTACCCCGGTCAGAACAAATAATTGGACCGCCCGAATCACCAGATCTAATAAACGCTGAATTAGCTGTCTCGACTTGAATTCTTTTTTCCGAGTAAGATCCACCGTTTTTCAGGTATGAATCATCTTGATATTCCCTAATATCGACAACATATTCACTTATATGACCAATATTCGCCACGAGAGACTCTCCGTCAGTCACGGGAGTCATTTGACTCAGTCTTCCAGTATGTAAAATTCCTGCCGTAGCATCGTTGTACCTTCCAAATCCCAAGACAGAGCATAAATGCGGAGGTTGGCCTCTTCTAAAAACATCCATTTCATATTGAGCAGGAGTGATCGAAAGATTTTTTTCCAAAACAAGAACACCCTGATCGTTTTGAGTATCTGTATAAAGAACCGTAGCTCGTGAAGACTCTTTGAACTTCACACCTGACGTATAGACGACTGTACCTTTTTTTGTTTTCTCTAAGACAACTTGATCTTGATCTACGCCGCTATACCCGCACTGGACATACAACTGTGAAGACTCTGGTCTACCCATACAATGCGCTGCCGTTAAAACTTTATTCGGAGATACCAGGGCTCCTGAACAGATCGAAGTCAGGGTCCCATTAACATCTCGCTCCGTAATAAAACATGCAAAGTCAGGACCGCCTACTTTTACATATGAATCAGAGCCCACAACAGCAAATGCCGTGGACTGAATACACATGGACACAAGAAGAACGGAAAAGTATTTGTTCATAAGAACTCCTTAAAAATAAGGATGCTTCAAAAGCCGTACCATTTTTAAATGAGGCTGAGAGTTTATAAGGCCTTGTTTATTAGCGACTTACAATTTTTGAGTGCGGGTGCTTAAAGGAACGACAGTCTCACTTTGAGACATGAGCAGCCTGCTACTCGGGAAAGGGGGCTTGGGATCACCCAATTGTCAGGATGCTCACACTGTGGTCGAGCTGCAATCTTCTTAAATACCACCACACTAAGGGATCAGTTTTTAAGGAATACTTTCAAGTGAAGCACTGACAAGTGGATTTTTCAGCACAAATTCCGAGCGCCTGCCGACACCTTTTTTTGTCCACTGTAAAAACTCTGTTCAACCATAACCAAGACATTGACTTTAAATATGAGCCGCTTTTTGCATCCAAGGACTCAGCAGGAGTTGCCACCACTCTAATGGCTCAGCTTAAATATTCAGGAGTCCTCTATGAAAAGTGCTTTTTTATTTTTCAGTATTTTAATGATGACCTCGTCTGTCTTTGCCGCCAATGATCGTTTTCAATGCCATGTGGGATTGGTCAAAGCTCCTTACAGTTATGACTCTAAAATGATAGAGATCAACCTGAATAAAAATATCGCTGACTACCCAGACTCTATCCTAGGCGGAAGCGCCAAGGTGACTCTACAGTCTCACACCATCAGTGTCTTCATCACTCATCGCGATGATCCCTCGACGTCCGAACTTAATTCGTATCTATTTTTAGCCCGTGTTTTCGAAACTCCAAAAACAACCATGTTGTTAGAGATGAAATCCAAGATGGCCGAAAATGCACTTCAAAATGGAATGAACACTACTTTAGAGACAGTGACACCAAATCTCACCGTGTCGCTTTCTTGCAAGAAAATGTAACTCCTAGGTGCTTAACGCTATCTTCACCATCTTATCAAAACCGACGAACACATCTTACAGCAAAGGCGTCTTTCTTATAAAGATTTGTGCCCCCGGTGTAACCCATACCCACAACTCTTGCCGTTGGCTTTTCGTATTCGGTATTTTGGGGCCAGATCGTTTCTGTGGATGTCCAATACCAACTGATGTCAGAATTAAAAGAACCAATTGCTCTCTGACCTTGCTTCAATAGCAACATCTCGAACTCTGCAGGCAAGTACCAATCAGAGTATCCACCAAAGTTCATTCCATCACAGTAGCGAGCCGCTGCCGTATCTCTGAATTTAGTAACAAGGGTCTGGGTGTTTGGTCGACCATCAATTTCATTTTTCGTTCCCGCAATCACTCCCGAAGCACCCCAAATTTTGACCAGGGTGTCTACTCTGCCATCACAAACTGGATTGGGTGAGTCGCTGCAGTTACCTGGAGTCGTCATGTATCTTACGCCATCCAAGGCGCCCGCAAAGATGGTGCCCCCATCACAAATAGTTCCTACTGGGACATCTTTCCCAGCACAAACTTCAGCAGCTTGAACTGCGCTAGACAAACAAAAGACAATCACTGGAATAAAAAGTTTAATAGACATAAATCCTCCCTTAAGAGAGGTTCTATATAGAACTTTTGAACCTGTCTAGACCGTGAAGAAGGATTCCGTTCAGTAGTGTTCGCTGAGTGGTAGCAGAGTCTTTACTGCGGGCACTGATTTGAGATCAAGACCCAGCTGGCATATCTGCGGGGAAATCTTGCTTACGAACTTCGCCATGCCCAAAGATCGCTTCAAGAATTCTGCAGCGCTCAGGCTCCACCTTTGGATCACAGAAGAGAACTTCTTTTCGAAAATTATCCAGATCAACATCGGTTTGCCAGTTGGGCTGGAAAGCTTTGGAAATAAAAGCTTTGGTAAAGGTGATCTGCGGAGCTTGTTGTTCGATGCCATGGCAAGCAGCACAAAGAGTGCCGTTGCCATCACGAATATGATCATAGGGAGTCTTGCCATCCAATATCCCTTGAATCGGAAAAGGCACCTCTCCTTTGATGGATTTATCAGAAGAGAGCAGAACGCTGAACTCAACAACCTTACTTCCTCGCCCATCAGGAACAATTGAAATTATCAAAGAATCACTGAAAATAAAAACACGAGGACTGCGGGTGCCGGCAGCGGGTTGAGCACTTGCCTCACTATTTGTCAGAGCGACTTTGAGAGGACGATCCAAACTTTCAACAAAACACTCCACAGTCACTGGCTTTGGAAGCGAGTTAATGAGTGTCACAGCCTCTTCAATATTTTTTGGCGTCCCAGAAACCCCCGGTCCCGGCACGCAATTCGACGAACTCTCCATCTGCACAGTCATGGAGTTCGGACATCCCATCAGCATGCTGCTCATCACACAAAAAAAAGAGACTAAAAGACCATTTGAAAAAGACATCCAGACTCCAAGCACTTCACCGCTAAAATCAATAGTATCGAGAAAACATTTCTCGCGCTATTTCTGTTTATCGCGATTTCAAACTGAGTCGAGAATATGCAAATAAAGCCTTCACCGAAGCTGTTCTAGGCCCCGGGGTATGAGCTCTATTCTGCAACTATATGTTGCAGAATGTTTGTGTGTGGCGATTTCTTCCTCCCGGGTGTGGAGCAAGAAAAGTTAGACCTAGATACCGAATAAAAAAAGCCAGGATTTTTACATCCTGGCTTTGGTTTATTTGGAAATTCTTGGGAGCTTATTTAGACCACTCAGCCTTGCCCTGATGAATTGTAACCACGTCAATTCTAGTTTCTGTTCCCTCTTTTACTTTGACTAAAATTCTTTGAACGTCACCACGAAATCTCGCTCCGCTATCATACACTCCAAGAACCACAAGTCCGTTACTCATGCGAGCTCTTAAAACTGGGTCTTCATTAAGTGTTTGAATGGCGCGACTTAAGATAGATTTATCTTGTTCAATTCCGCTAAGAACAGACTGTGCATCCGACAAATCTGAAGATATCTTTCTGGAAACCTTCTCTCCGGCTGATGCTGATATTGAAAAAACTAGAAGCCCTAAAGCCAAAACATATTTCATAAATAATCCTCCATAACTAAAGAATTACTCATTTTTAACTGAACAACAAGTCCAGGTGACTTTAGCACTTCTATGTTAATGCTTAACAACGCATTGAACTTGGCTCAGTGTGCGTCCGTAATCAGTGCTTAAACTGACAGTAGATAAAGCTCTAAATGGATACGTTTGAACTGAAGCTCCTGTTTTATTCGAGAGGAAAATAAAATCGATTACGCCCTCGCTCACTGACCCCGATGCCATTAAATTTTCCCACGAAACTTCAAATGCGCCCTTTAAGCCTAAATTTAAATGACCATCAATGATTTCATCAGAAAGCTCTCCAGCTTTTAAGCCTGTAACAGCCTTAATGATCTCGTATCTACCGCTTTGATTCGCCTGCAATAATGTAAAGTCGCACTCAACGATACCTTTGCAAAGCCCCGTACTTGAAAAAATGAAGACCAGCGAAAACCATAGAATTTTCATAAGAGCCCCTCCTTTAGGAGAAGCTAAGAAAACTATTCAGCGGAGATATCACAGTCAACTAGTAAATCAATCCGTTGAGCTCTGACAGAACCGCTGACTGGTGCATCGAACCTAAAACTATAGTCGAATGGTGACCCCACGTGGACTCGAACCACGATCGACGGTTTAGGAAACCATTGCTCTATCCTGTTGAGCTATAGGGTCAGGACTTTCGGTATCTTATCAAAGATACCTTTCATCACACAACCACGAAACAACCCTATTCCCCTAGCGTTCTTTAGATTCCGTCACTTGAATAAACTGCTTATCCTGATTTATCACCCAGGCCTCAGGCTCTCCATTAGGGCCCGAACGAGAGACGGCCATAATCTCAAAGCGCGTATCTGAAGCCGTGCAGCCGATACTGCAATAATGAGAAAGATCTTTTAAAGAAAGATCCTTAGCCCATTTTGAATATTGATAGGGCTCTTGCTGCCCTTCAGATTCCAAGACCAGATAATCACTATCAATGCGAGCTTCGAGATTTTCGCCTTCATTGATGCTTGCACTTGTTGATGGTTCCGCGAAACCCACTTTGACATTCATTTCGCCTGAATCCGGCCTCCAGCCAATAGCCTGGAGGTCTGAACTATAACGACCATACTCGGCAAAAAATGCTTTCTCCGCCACGTACAAAGAAGACAGCATGACCTTCACTTCGCTGCGAACCTTCTCTCGTTCTTCCTCTGTCATCACATCCATCCGATGAGCAGCCTTCGAAAAAGCCTGTTCCGCAGGATCTGGAACATTGAGATCTGACTCCTTGAAAGACCCAGAGGACGTGTCTTGCTGTACAGTCTCAAGAACCTCCGGCTCCACGCCAGGTTTTATATCATTTTTTTCAACAGGGGCTTCACGGCGATAGAAAAGAAACGCCAGGATCGCAATCAAAAGAAGAACCAAAAGATATTTCTTAGATGATTTCATAGGGAAATTGGATCATGACGTTTAAAAAAGAACAATCACTTTGGCTGCGGACAAGATTCTCCGATCCAGCGACCGGAGAGTTTACCTTTATCGGTTTGCTTTCAGAGCCGGTTCAATATCTGGTTTTAAAAAATCAAACATCTTAGTCGGTTTGAATTTATTGGTCACATCACCAATCAGGTCAAAGTTCCTCACCAAGGTGATTTTTTTCACAGGCTGTCCTTTAGCAAAATTTATTTTCGAGGCATTCGCCCAAATGACATTCGGACTCAAAACAGATTCATAAAAGTAAACTCTCTTCGTGAGATCTGCCACAGTTCTCCATCGCGTCGTCGAAATATAAGGTCTCGCAGGGTCCGGCTCACCAAAAGGTTGCGAGACATTCCTCATCACACTAAAAACCCCGGCCACGGCCTCCCGATAGTCTTTGCTGGGAGGAAGATGATCCAAATAATAAGCTGCTCTGACAAAACGATCCGCAGCATCCGTGGTCCCAGGAAGAGCCAACTGTCCTCCAAATCCTTTGTACTTTTTCAAAGCCGTGAGTTGATCCGAGAACGGCGGAGAATTGGTCATCACCTTGTATTCATGACCATGGTATATCTTAGGTTGACCATTGATATATTCGATCACCGCCGAGTCGCCCGACTTATCTGACATCGCTAGATGCACGGTCCCCTTTTTACTGCCCACGGTGGCCATTAAAACTTGAAAAGGTTTCCTTTGAGTTTCTTCGATGGCCTCCGCCACGGTCATGAAGTTGTCGAGATAATACTGCGCCCAAAGACTCACGGACATACCTGGCAGATTAGAATTACGTTTGCCGAAATCGCTTTCCGTCAGATAGAGCATATTGACAGTAAGCCCTTTTTCATTGAGGCCCTCAGCAACACCCACATCATAAACACTCAGAACGACGCTACCATATTTTGAAGTCCACTTCATGGAGTTCTCAGGAGCCAAGCCATCTCGAGACATTCCTCGAGGGAGAGTCCACATATTGGTTCGAATATCTTCAAACCAATCCATATTGCGCCCGACGATGACGTCACCACCAGAAGAGTTCCACAAAACGCGCGAACAAGGAATAGCGGGCAAAGCCGCCAGCAAAATAGAAATGAATAAGATTGATGTTTTCATAAAAAAAGCCTAGCCCACTTTCGCGGTTTTAGGCTCATGTTTTAATACAAGGAGATGTGTCGTTTTGCAAACCAGCACATATGTCCTTTAAAGATTTCAAACTGCGTCCTTAACCTGGTGGTATTTTAGAAGATTGCGCTCGACCACAGTGTGAGCATCCAGCTCGGGAAACCAAGGACCAAGGGATAGATCATCACCACGAGAGAGAGCACCAGTGTTTACTTCAAAAAAATAAAGCCAAGAGATCATCTTGGCTTTATTTGAAAATGCTCAATTTATTAGATCAGATTTATTTAGTCAGAGTGAAGTTCGCGCGACCGCGACCGAGATTCTCGTTACTCACACCTTTGTCATCAATTCCGTAAATTTGAATTTTTAAACTGTGAGAGCCCGCTCCAAAGATGGATGTGTTAAGAACGATATTGAATCTCCCCTGATAGCAATACGCTGTGTTCGCAGCTCCGGGATTGATGTTCACATCGTTCAAAGGCACTTGAGTTGTTCCATAGAAAACTCGAATAGCATGGGTAGGATATGTGGACGTAAAGCATTCACCTGAAAGATCCGCTCTGTGAGTGCCTGCCTGATTATAAACCGTGGCTGCATCCGATTTTACATAAAGCTCATCAGCCGCAGGGGCCAAGCTCACATCGTGTTTGTTGGGTTGACTGGCTTGATCCGTCAATAAGCCATTTTCGGAGGTGGGACTACAAGCAGATAGACTGACTGCCAAAGCAGACATCACACCGATAAGATGGATCTGTACCCCAGATATTTTCATAGTTCCCCCATCTCTAAAGTTTAAAGCAGTCCAAGAGGGAGCTAAACTGTTTTCTCATGGAAGTCTAGTTTTGAGACAGCTTCTATCTCACTTCGAAGCAACCAGGCCAAAAAAAAGCCAGGTTGCCCCGGCCTCTTTTTTTATTCTACCAATCCCTCAACGGCATTCATCTTGAGGACGTGAGAGATTTCGCTCTTACCATAGGTCTGAGACTCTCCGGCCTTGATTTCCACGATCTGATCGCAATCTTGAACCGTCCCCAGCCTATGAGCAATGATCAACAAAGTGACTCCTTTGAGTTCTTTGCGAATCACTTGCTGCAAGATCGCATCGGTTTGAACATCCACACTGGCCGTGGCCTCATCCATCACGATGATGCGAGCTTCGGTCAAGAGAGCTCTCGCCAAACACAGCAACTGACGCTGCCCTTGACTGAAATTCTGCCCACCTTCAGTCACTGGCGCATGAATACCCAAAGGCAATCCGCTCACATAACTCCACAAAGAAGCGTGCTCCAAGGAACGACGAATCTCTTCATCGGTGTATTCATTGTAACGGTCGAGGTTATTACGAACCGTGCCCATGAACAACGTCGGATCCTGAGGAATGATGGCCATGCTTCGGCGCAATCTTTCCAAAGGAACTGTCGCAATATCCACACCATCAATGATAATTTTTCCCTCTTCCAACTCAATAAAGCGGAACAGGGTTTGAAAGAACGTGCTCTTTCCAGAGCCCGTTCTTCCGATGATTCCCACCTTTGAGCCCGGCGCTATGGAACAACTCACACCTTTTAAAACCAGAGGCAGATGAGGTGCATAGCGAACTTTGATATCATCCACAAGAACCTCGCCTTTTTCAGGCCAGCTTTCACGCAGAGGTATAACCGCCTCTCTCATCACATCCTTTTCAGGAGGAATATTGGCAAAGAACTTCAAACGCTCAATGGACGTCATGCGGGATTCAATATCGGCAAACATTCTCACGCCCCAATTGAGATAAGCCCAGAATGACAGTGAATACAAAGTCACCAAACCTGCAGTTCCTGCAGAAATCAGCCCGTGATACGCCGACAATGCAATCCCCACCGTTGTCGCCATAGAAATCAAACCGCCCACAACAGGAATACGGGTTGAGAACCAACGATTCAACATCACATGAGAGAAGAACATTCTCTGACTCTCGCTCAAACGATCATAAAAGTTCTGCATGAACCATTGATCCTTTGAAAACGCACGAATGACAGTCAGTCCCTGCAAGGTCTCTTTAAAATGCGCATAGCGCGGAGATCTCGCAATACTATCATATCTCTTCACCTCACGCGCTGGACCTCTGTAGTTCTTTTGAAGAACGTAATAGACAGCCATGATTGGAATGATAACCACGATCATCAAAGGCATCACACTCACGATCAAAATCAGAGAGACCACCACTTGCAAGAGGCAGGCGACCACGCTCACGAAGCTCCACTGCAAATAAACATCCACAGACTCAATATCTCGCGAGAAGCGCTGAATAATACGACCGATAGGTGTGGAGTCAAAGAAACGCACGGGAGCTTTCAGAACACTCTTAAGCATCTGATCGTGCATATTTCTTCCGGCTTTAATCCCACGGTCCAACCACAACAAGTTGTTCAAAAGACTGAGAATCAAAACACTCACACCCAATAGACCGTAAATACCAATCGCCGCCAAGGCAGGCCAACTGTCCTGGTGAGAAGAATAATACGAAAGCCATGATTTCTGAGCCAAAGGAGCAATCGCCACAAAGAGCGCACCGAACAAAAGCAAACCCAATATCCAAGGTTTTGTTTTTGGATTCAAACCACCCAAAGACTTAATATAGTCCCAATAGATCGTGGCTTTCACGGCACCCTTTTCACGGTCTTCGTCTTCAGTGATGCGCGTCTCAGAGTCTGCAAGAGACGCCACATCCACGGTGCTTTCCGCAACCACTGCCGTTTCCGTAGCCTTATGTTGCGCACTGCCTTCGCCTTGGGTTTTGCCGTGCTCAGAATAGAATTTTTTGAACTCCTCAGAGTTCTTTAAAATCTCTTCAAAGCGACCTTGGGCCTTCACTTGCCCCTGCTCAATAAAGATGACTTCGTCAAAGGAACCCAAATGTTCAAGACGATGAGTCACCATGATGCGTGTTTTATTTTTCCACGCGCCAAAGATGAGTCTTTCACAAAGCAAGTTTTCAGTGTCTGCATCCACCGCAGACAAAGGATCGTCCAAAAGCACAACCTGGGCATTGCTCAAGTAAGCTCGCGCCAAACCCACACGTTGTTTTTGACCGCCTGAAAGATTCACACCTTTTTCACCGATCTCTGTGCGCAGTCCTGCTTTCCACTCCTTCATGTCTTTATCTAAGCAAGAAGCATGAAGAGCCCGGCGCAATTCTTCTCCCGTGGCTTTTTCACCAAAGAGAATATTTTCCAACAGAGTGGAGTTCACGATGTAAGCTTCTTGAGGAACATAGGCCAAACGTGGACGTTCGGCTTCCTCGATACCATCATAAGTGATCTCACCTTGAGATATCTTCATTTCCCCAAGAACTGAAAACAGCAAAGAACTTTTCCCAGAGCCCACCGGGCCGACAATGGCCACAGCCCCGCCACGTTTCACTTCAAAGGTGATATGACTTAAAGTCGGAGACTCTGATTTCTCGTAGTAAGCAGAAAGGTTGCGGACCTTCACACCCACCGCGCCATCTGACTTTGTCAGCTGTTTTGGGTTTTCAGGAAGCTCTTCTTGTTTCAAGAATTTCAAAATACGATCAGCACCCACCACCGCCGCTGTATAGCGAGACAATAAGTGCGACAACTCACCAAAAGGCCCCTCAAGCAAGGCAAACAAAGAAACGCATGTGAAGATCAAAGCTGCATCCAACGGCAAACCTCGCCATACATGGGTCATCAGCGCCACAAAAAGAACGATGGTTGAAACAGCCATGTAAGCCAGACCAGAAAGAACTTCTGAACGCGCCAGTTTTCGGCGACTTCCTAATTCCTTATTACGAACATCCATGACCTCTGTCGCGACACTTTTTTCCCAAGCAAAGAATTTCACCACACGAATGGCATTCAAAGCTTGAGTCATCATGGTCACGCGACGATCGCGATGATGCATCATCTCTTCGTCGAGTTTCGTGAATTTTTTGGCCACATAGCGAGTCAAAGGAGCCAATGTAAAAAGAACGATCAGGGCAGCTAAAGCAGACCAGCCAATGAAATAGAACAGAGTGACAATCACACCGATCATCATCAAGAAAGACATGATCAAATCAGCCAAAATCAAAGCAAAGTCCGAAGCCGCATCACAATCCGAGCTCATGTGATTGACGATATCTCCGACCTGATTCTTCTGGCGAGCTTGAGGACTGAGTCTCAAACTGTGCGTGAAGATCCTTCGATTAATAATATTAGTGAAGGTCTGATAAGAGATCAGCGTATTATAAAAATAATGCTGCAACAAAAGCCCTGTGAGCAAACCACAGAATCCTAAAGAAATCGCCAACACCAGCACTGTCGGAAGGGTTTCTTTCGTGACCCCCTGACTGATCGCCGAAACGAAGGCATTCACCAGCCATGGCGTCGCCAAAGATGCTAAAGTGCTCAAGCCATACCAAGTGTAAGCCAACCCCAAACGGCCTTTTTGTATTTTCAAAAGCGAAATCAAAAAAGGCTTGGGTGTCGTCCACTCGATCTTCTCTTCAGGTAACACGCGACCGCGCGGATCCAAGAAAGAAGGCAAAGGCAACATGTCCTTTTCAGTCACATGTTCGGTCTTAGCCTTCTGAACAACAGGATTGATATCAGTAAAAAACAAACGTCTAAATAAATTCATATAAAATCCGCTCTCTGGAGAGCCTTGAAGAAAAACTAAATTGTAAGAAACTTTTTATGGTGACCGAGAGATCTTAAGACTGAGGTCTTTATAAGCTCTTGGACGCAGGGATCATCATCGGAATCGATTGAATCAAAATCATGATGACCTCCTGTTGTGAGATAAGGGCCTTGATTGGCGCTTTCAAACAAGACTAGAGATAAAAATAAACCTTGTCCAGTAGTTTTGTTAAAAAAAGAGGCAGATTTTTTAAAATCAGACCTTTTTGAGGAAACCGAAGCGTTCCTTGAGAAGCTTCGGCTCTAAAATAGAGGGCTCAATGAAAAGGAAATAGGTCGAAACCATCAATGCCGAGAAATTCCACAGAGCCATGGAAGCCCCGATGCCAAAGTGCATCCCGAATCCAAGGATCAACCACAGATAACGGGTTTTCTTCCAAGCCACCATCACAGGGAAATAGATCTCAAAGAGCACAGTAATAAAACCAAACAAGGCAATAGACCACGGAAGGAATCTCAAAAACGAAAAGTCCATGGTGGTGATTTGTGGATTGGCCATCACACTCCAAAGAGCGGTCCCATCCCACCAACTCGCCCCTTTGAGTTTTTCAAAACCCGTGTAGGCATAGATCACGCAAATTTGAATTTGCATCATGCGAATCATGAGGGAACTCAGCAGATCCGAAGACTTGAAGTTCTTTTTCTTTCTCCACAAACTTAAAACACTCAAACGCTCACAGCTTTGCGTGAACATCATATAGAAAAGAAAAATCGAGCCGATCAAATCCGCTCCAAAGTTCACACCATAATTGCGTTGAACAAAAGCCAGATCAATCAACCAAGCGGCCCACATCAACCAACGACCACCGATTCCTAAAGTCAAAAGCACCAGCAGAACAACCAAGATCGTGTGCATGAGTGACCCCATGCTGTCTGGCCAAAAGAACCACAAGAACGGAGGACGATACCCTTCTTGCATGATCTTCAAAGCATAGATCCGAGGAATCCAGCTTTGATCCGTATAGTACTCCAAATTGAAAGATCGGATGATGTACATGATCGCCAAGGTCCCGCAAAGCAGGATGCGCATATAAGCCAGACCTAAAAGATTTGTCGGAGCAAACCAGAAGCGGTCCCAAGACGAAATGAGCTTACTCAAAGTGTTCTTCACCAGTGTCATCATTGGATTTCAACCTCATCCAGGTCTTGCCCTGAACAACTGTAATCCGTTCGAATCACCTGAAGCTCTCTTGAGAGATCACGGATATTTTCATCTCTGAAAGTCACCGCTTCATCGAGTGGAGCCACAGTTTCGATCACATGTTCAAGCTCTAAAGACGTCGCACCAGGATACTGGCGACAAAGCCAAGGCCCCATCAAGTATTGCAGTCTCTTGGGTGCAATGATCATAAAGCGCATAATGTACAACTCACGTTGGCGAGTCATATCAGCAATGCCTTTATTCTTTTCACGGGGAAAATAACCCTGAACAGGCTCTTTATCGCTGTCTTGCATGTTGTTCACATCATCATAGCGAACCATATAACGGATATACATGGTGTGAGCAGGATCTGGAGAAAAGAAATTCCAACTGGCATTAAAGCCAAGAGCGCTGGCATAAGGGGATACAAAAGGCAGAGCCGAACGTCCTAAGTAAGAACCTAGGTTCGGCATCACCATGATGACAAAAATTTGGTAAACAGCCCAAAGACTCAGGGCGATTTTCAGAATACGGATGCCACCTTTAAACTGTGGCATCACCTTCCCCGTCAATATCGTCAGCTTCGCCTAGGAATGGCAACTCATCATCTTCAGAGTCTTCATCGGCATCTGCAAACAATTGATCATCAGAAGCTTCTTCAAGGTCTTCGTCATTTTCGAAAGCTTCAACAGCCTCAGCCACTTCGTCAGATTCTTCATTATCATCAGAAGCCATTTCTTGAGCTTCCATGTTTTCTTCTGAATCTTCAGATTCTTCCGTAGCTTCTGCCATTTCCATTTCGTTACCTTCAGCAGAAACTTCTGCTTGTTGTTCGAATGCTGGCTTAGATTTTTCTGCAAAAGCAGCTTTCTTCGCTGCCAACTCACCTTCTTTGATCGCAACCAAAGTCGTGCCCGCAGCCAAAGCCTCATCGTACTTCGTCAACCAGTTGGTATCACGAGTCGCCACAGGTTCACCCATAGCCAAGGCTTCACGGATGTTCTGAGCTTTTTCTTCATCACGCTTTTCAGCCTGACGACGCTTTTCTTCTTCAAAGAAGTTTGTTGTTGTTGCGATTTCTTCCAGTTGTTCCTGGATCTTCATCAACTCATCTTCACCTTGAGAGTAGTTAGAACCGATCGTCTCAGACAAAGAGTCTGTAATACTCGCCAAAGTTGGTTTTTCTTGAGCCTGCTGCTCATCGATACCATCTGGAAGCAATTCATCGATTTGCGAAAGAGTTGGCAACTCTTTCAAGTTTCTCAGACCAAAGATCTCCAAGAACTTGCGAGTTGTTCCGTATTGCATCGGACGACCTGGCAATTCAGATTTACCTTCGAAACAAACGAGATTTTTTTCCATCAAAGCGCGCAAAAGATGTCCGGACTCCACGCCACGGATTTCATCGATTTCAGCTTTAACGATAGGTTGCTTGTAAGCAGTGATAGACAAGACCTCAAGAGCAGGACCAGAAAGCTTGAAGGAACGTGTTTTCAATGTTCTTCTCAAGAACTCCATATTGTCCATTTTAGTGCGCAATTGGAAACCACCTGGAACTTCTTCCAAAGTAACACCACGGCGACCACCAGCGTATTCTACAGCCAGTTGATCCAAAGCTCTTTTCAAATGATTAGTACGAACGTTTGTTCCTTTGAAAACAAGTTTCAAAGAAGCCAAGCTCACCGGACGGTCACTGGCAAAAAGAATACTTTCAACGATAGACTCGAGACGTTCTTCTTCAACGAACTCGACCTCTTCGATTTCAGCAGACTCAAAGCCATCGAGTTCTGTTCCATCCACGGAAACTTCGTCATCAGCAGACAACATCTCAACTTCTTCTTCGGAAACCTCAGGCAAGAAACCTTCAGTTTCTTCCTCTTCCTGCAAAAAGATCGAAGCTTCTGTTTCAACGCCTTCTTCCGAAGTGTTGAACTCAGATTCCATTTCATCCATCATTTCTTCTTTATCTTTTACGTCTGACATGGCTGCCCTCTTAAACTTCTGTCATATCATCTTTAAATAGTTCACTCTCAGCTGCCAAGATTTCTTCGTCAGAAGCAGTATCTTCTGTCGCAAAATCCACCCCACCCGCCAAGTGGTCTCCGAGCTGCTCGCCCAACTCCAGTTGGGCATTCTCCAAGCCGTCTTCAGCGTCAGTAAGAAGAAATTCTTCTTCTTCAGCTTGCTCTTTCTTGGACTTTTCCATCATTTTTGCTGCGATCTCATCTGAGTTCATAGAATCGTACTCTTCCACGCGAGACAAAACGTCGGTCTCGATAGGCTTCGTCAGATCAACCCAAATATCAGCATAGGCCTCTGTTTGATAAAGACGGACAAAGCCCATCTTACCCAACTCGAGCAAAGACAAGAATGTGATCAAAGCCTGGCGAGCACGGTCTTCCGTTGCTGTCACAAGCTCCATCAAAGTTCTTCTTTGACCTACGATCAAACGATCTTTCATTTCCAAAATACGGCTAGAGATAGACTGCGCCTTGGCAGTCACTTGATGGACTTTCTTTTTCACCGCACGCAAAGCTTTGCGGTAACTAGAAATCAAAGAGAACAAAGCGTTCTCTTCAAGGATGATTTCTTCTTCCTTAGGAGCCAAACTTTCGCGAACACCGCGCACCCAAACATCACGACCCACCAACGGACGGTCGTAAAGCAATTTGGCAGCTTCTTGATATTTTTGGTATTCCAAAAGTTTCTGAACAAGCTCTTTACGAGGATCTTCTTGTTCAATGATTTCGCCGCTTTCATTGTAAGACGGCAAAAGCATACGAGACTTGATATGGATCAGAGTCGAAGCCATAGCCACGAACTCACCTGCCACTTCAAGATCGAGTTCTTTCATGAGTTTGATGAAATCAAAATATTGCTTGGTGATCTCATGAACGTTGATGTCCATGATATCCATTTCCTCTTTACGGATAAGGTAAAGAAGCAATCCCAGAGGTCCTTCAAATTTAGGCAACTGAACTGTAATACTCATTCGCTATGGTTTCCCCTCTACCACTTCATATGAGAGCGCACGATGCTCAATGTTTTTTGGGCTTCTTTACGCGCCTTATCGTTTCCAGCGGCGATGATTGAATCAAGCAGCCCTGGATTATTCAACAACTCTTTTTTCTTTTCTCTCGGTTCCTTGGAAACGGCTTCCAGATTGGCAGCCAAGCGTCCCTTACAGTCACCGCAACCAATTCCTGCAGAGCGGCATCCTGTCTCAACCCACTGAAGATCATCTGCTGAAGAATAAAGCTTATGATAAGTGTAAACCGAACATTTCGCCGGTTCGCCCACGTCTTCGCGACGAACGCGAGCGGGGTCCGTGACCATCATATTCACTTTTTTCTTCAAAGACTTTTCGTCGTCTTCAGTTAAATACAAAGTATTTCCATAGGACTTGGACATCTTGCGCCCATCCAAACCTGTCACCAAAGGAATCTCCGTCAAAAGAGGATTCATCTCTGGCAACTTCGCCTTATAAAGATGATTAAAGCGACGCACGATCTCACGAGAGATCTCCAAGTGCGAAACCTGATCTGCACCCACTGGCACTTTGTCGGCGCGGTAAATCATAATGTCCGCTGCTTGCAGAACCGGATAAGCAAAACGACCCAAATTATAAGTGTCGTTGGCTTTCATTTCCTCAATAGCATCTTTCCAAGTATTGACGCGCTCCAACCACCCCATGGGAGTGATGTTCGCCAAAATCATGAACAGCTCAATGTGCTCTGGAATCTGACTTTGCACGAAAATCGTGCTCTTTTCAGGATTCACACCCCAAGCGATAAACTCTGCAATCATCTCGCGAGTCCACGGCGCCACATCTTTCGGTGACTTGTAAGCCGTAGTCATTCCATGCCAATCCATTGCCCCAAAGAAGCATTCAAACTCTTCTTGGAGTTTGACCCAATTCTGAAGCGCTCCAAAATAGTGACCGATATGCAAACGCCCTGTGACGCGCATACCACTCATCACGCGAGATTTGCGTGCCGGAGCTGGAGTTGTAGAGGCTGGAACAGCATCACTCACAGATAGCCACCCATTACAGTTCTCACAAGAAGGTCATGCCCCCAGAAAACCGGGATTGCAAGAATGCGCAACATCCCTGTTAAAACCAAAACCATCAACACCATGCTGGTGAGATGTTCATATTGTTCTAATTTATGATTGAGACTTGCTGGCAAAAAACGCGCAAGAACTTTACCACCATCCAAAGGATTAAGCGGAATCAAATTGAAGATCGCAAGGAAGAGATTCGTTACGATGAAAACATCCAAGATGTTCAACAAAGCCTTCGTGTAACTCAACCCCATGCCATAACGAACCAAGCCGCCCATAGCAAGAGCACCCACTACCGCGAGAAAAACATTGGAAAGAGGCCCCGCCAAGGCGATCCAAAACATATCCACTCGAGGATTTTTAAGATTGCGCGAGTTGACCGGAACCGGCTTCGCCCAACCAAAGAAGATCGGGCTTGCCAAAACGATGGCCATGATTGGAAGAATAAGAGTTCCCAGCATGTCCATGTGCGCCACAGGATTGAGGGTCAAACGCCCCATTTGCTGAGCTGTATTATCGCCCCGCATCTTTGCCACGAATCCATGAGCAAACTCATGAAAACAAAGTGCAAAAAGAAAAGGGATAAAATATATGCCTACTTTGGCGCCAATTTCTACAAGATCCATTTCTCACCTACTCTTCATTTACGCTAAATCACCCCTAGACTCTTGTCTAGTGCGACGAAACACTTGCTAATTTAAAGTGCAATCATTTTAACACATCTTGTTAAGAGAAAAGCTCTCGTCCTTTCAACCTCTTGAAATCAAGACTCAGACCATATACTTTCGTTGGCACTTGATTAATCAAGCCATCGCTTCTTTCTTCTTTATCTGAAGCAACTTACCGAGTTCCGCAGCAGCAGCTCTTCGGGAGCGCGTCCGCGAGAACTGTCTGAAGAAAAGTTGCTTCAGATAAAGAAGAAAGCCCCGAGGGTCTTTTTTACGAATTGGAGATACAAATGTCTGACGTTACTAACGCTCGTCCAGCTCTGACAACTTTGAGTGAAGACGAATTGGCCTTCCGCGATGCAGTGAGAGCTTTTGCTGAATCTGAAATCAAACCTCATGTGACTCACATGGACGAAAAAGCAGAGATGGATCCTGCCATCGTTAAAAAGCTTTTCGAAATGGGTTTGATGGGCATCGAAACTCCTGAAAAATGGGGCGGCGCTGGTTCTACCTTCATGATGGCTTGCTTGGCCGTTGAAGAAATCGGTCGCGTTGACGGTTCAGTTTCTGTTCTTGTTGACGTGCAAAACACGTTGACGACAAACGCATTCCTTAAATGGGGAACTGAAGCTCAAAAAGAAAAATACTTGGGCAAAATGGCTTCTGAATGGGTGGGCGCTTACGCTTTGTCTGAATCTTCTTCTGGTTCAGATGCTTTTGCTTTGAAATTGAAAGCAGAACTTAAAGGCGACAAATACGTCTTGAACGGTTCAAAACTTTGGATCACAAACGGCAAAGAAGCGAACGTGTTCATCGTTTTCGCAAACATTGACCCTTCTAAAGGCTACAAAGGCATCACGGCTTTTGTGGTTGAGAAATCTTTCCCTGGCTTCAAAGTGGGTAAAAAAGAAGACAAATTGGGCATCCGCGCTTCTTCAACTTGCGAGTTGTTGTTTGAAAACTGTGAAGTGCCGGTAGCCAACGTTCTTGGCGAAGTGGGCAAAGGTTATAAAATCGCTATCGAGACTTTGAATGAAGGTCGTATCGGTATCGGAGCGCAAATGGTCGGCATCGCTCAAGGTGCTTACGAAGCGGCTTTGAACTATGTTAAAGGTCGTGAGCAATTCGGCAAAGCCATTGGTCAATTCCAAGGCGTTCAATTCCAATTGGCTGAAATGCGCACTGAATTGGAAGCGGCTCGTTTGATGGTTTACAATGCCGCTCGTTTGAAAGACGCGGGTCTTGATTTCATCGAGTCTGCGGCTATGGCAAAGCTTTACTCTTCTCGCGCTGCTGAGAAGATCACTTCAAAAGCCATCGACCTTTTCGGCGGCAACGGTTTCACTAAAGAATACCCAGCTGAAAAGTTCTGGCGTGATGCGAAGATCGGTCAGATCTACGAAGGAACGACAAACATGCAACTCCAAACTATCGCAAAGATGGAATTGGACAAATAGATCTCTCTGTTTGAGAATAAAAGGCGGCCCACAAAGCCGCCTTTTTTATTTTCAGGAGCTCACTATGAAGTCCATCCTTGTTTTCACACTCTTGATTGCTTCTTTCACAGTTCAAGCAGCTCCTGCCCCGACTTTTCGCTTTCATCTTGCCACTGAACCCAACTCCATAGATCCACAAAGACAAAAGAGCTCCGCATCGAGCTACCTCATCACGAGCTTGCATCGCAATATCTTTTATTATGATAACGAAAAAGGTCTCGTTCCAGATTTGGGGGAGAAATGCCAACGAATCAAAGGCAGTCTGATCTGTAAGTTAAAGAAGAACCTCAAGTGGAGTGATGGGACGGATTTATCAAGCGAAGACTTTTTAAACACCTACAAAAAAATCCTCGATCCCAAAAACACGTCTCCTCGCGCGGATCTTCTTTTTAAGGTCAAAAATGCCCTGGAAATATATCAAGGCAAGAAACCTATGGACAGTCTGGGTATATCTGCTCCAGATAAATTCACTTTGAAATTTGAGTTTGCAGAGCCCGCTCCCGATTTTGAATACAGCCTAATCACTCTGAATTTAGCACCCACCAAAGAAAATCCTCAGGCAGGAACAGGACCTTACAAGATTAAAGAGTGGGTAAAGGGAAAAAAGATCACTCTGGAACCCAACTCATTCTATATCGGTGGTCATCCCGATCGCCCACTGGTGGAAATTCTTTTTATCGAAGAAGATTCAGTGGCTTTGCAGCTTTATGAAAAGAATCAGCTTCAATTTCTCAGACGCCTGCCGACCCTCTTTATTCCTATGGCTAAAGCTCGACCCGATTTTCATTGGGTTCCCGTCATTCGCTTGGATTACATCGGATTCGGCCCCGAACTTAAAGATCACGAAGATATTCGTAAGGCCTTCACTTACTCTCTGAACTATCCTGAATTGCAAAAGATCTTCTCTTCTAAAGGAGCCCCAGGATGCATTGGTTTGCCGGACTCGTGGTTCCCGCAAAAAGCACCTTGCTACACCTTTGATCTTAAAAAGGTTCCACCTCTTAAAAAAACGCCGACTTATACTATGATGTTCTCGAGTCTTGGCGGAGAGGATCATAAGCGCGCCACGGAATGGCTACAAAATCAGTGGCAGAAAAATGCAGGTCTTAAAACTCATCTTGAAGCCAAGGAGAACAAAGTCTTTTTGAGAATTCTCGAAGAGAAAACACCTGCTTTATTTAGAAAGGGTGTTGCACCTGATCGTCCCACGTGTCTGGCGGCCTTAGAAACTTTCTCGGCGAATAGCCCCGAGAACTTCATTCGCTTCAAGGATCCGGCTTACACGGGTATTTTGCAAAAGCTAGGGAAAGCTAAAGATCAAAATGAGGCGAAAAAACTTTGTTTGGAGGGCGCAAATTATCTCATGAATCGACATCTGATCATCCCATTGGGAGCCATACAATTTGCTATTTTAGCAAAACAGGACTTTATTGGGTGGAAATTGAATCAAATGAATCAGCTGGACTTGTCTCAACTGCATTCCCGCCCTTAGAATAGACGAATATGACTCCAACTCAGACTCAGTCCGTTGATATCCTCAAGGATCAGATCATATTTAGTGAAGGCGATGAAGGCGATTGCGCTTATATCATCGAAAAGGGCCGAGTCCTCGTTTACATGACCAAAGATCGCGAAGACATCCCCTTGTCCATTTTGGGCGAAGGCGAAATTTTCGGCGAAATGTCCTTGATCGACAATCAAAGCCGTTCAGCAACAGTCAAAGCCATGGAAGATGTTCGTTTAACCATCGTCACCAAGCAACAGCTTCTCGAGCGCGTTTCTATGGCCGACACCGTCGTACAATTGCTGATGAGGGTTTTGCTTAAACGACTTCGTCGCAACAATGCCACTCTGGGCAGCATGAAGTTGAGCGATTTAAATACCAAAGAAAACGTCGTCCTCAATGAAGAGGCCAGCACCGAAGCGGCTCTTCAGCAGATCAAGCTTGAAAATGAGGTTTTTCTGGCCTTTCAACACAAAGAGTTCGCTCTCTTTTATCAGCCCATCGTGGATCTTAAGACTAAAAAGATCCAAGGCTGTGAAGCACTCTTACGTTGGAACAGCCCCACACTGGGCCTAGTGTCTCCGAATGTATTTATCGATATCATTGAGAACTCATCTATGGTCATTCCAATTGGACATTGGATCATCAATCAAGCCCTTAAGGATCTTAAAGTTTTAAGAGAGAAATTGATTGCTGAAAACAGAAGCGCCCTAGCCGACTCCTTTATGATGAGTATTAATATCTCGGGTCGCCAGTTCACCCATACGGACTTCGTGAGCAATCTCGAAGATCTGCGCGAGAAGCATGATATCCCGACAAAGAATATCAAACTGGAAATGACTGAAAGAATCATGATGGATGGAACCTTGGCTCTAGAGTGCCTTCAACAATGCTCTAGCCATGGATATGCGATTTCTATTGATGACTTCGGCACGGGTTTCTCCAGCTTGCAATATCTCACTCAGATGCCTATCAGCTATTTGAAAGTGGATCGTTCTTTCGTTACAAAAATCCAGAATGATGCCAAATCAAAAGCCGTGGTCAGCTCGATCATTTACCTCGCAAATGCTATGAATATTGAAATCATCGCCGAGGGCATTGAGACCGCGGAAGAGTCCACTTTGCTTGAAAAAATGGGCGCTCACTTTGGCCAGGGCTATCTTTTCTCTAAACCCATCGCCTTCGAAAAATTTAAAGAGATCCTTTAAGGTACGGACACACTTCTCGTGTCGCTTATGCGTTATTGCTCATGCTCTTGAAAGTAGTTTCTCGAGAGCAATGGAAACTGATCCTTAGTGTGGTGGTATTTAAAGAGATCGTGGCCCGATCAAAGTGTGAGCATCCTGACAATTGGGTGATCCCAAGCCCCCTTTCCCGAGCATCCAGCTCGGGAAACCAAGAATTCAGGATGGTTCATCGCCACTCTGGTGATTCAGTTTAAGAGCGATGGAGCTGAACCTATTAATAACGCATAAGCGACACGAGAAGTGTGTCCGTACCTTTTTGAGACTTTTATATTCGACCTAAAAGCGCATAAACAAGCTCTGAGTTTTCTCTCAAGTCTTAAAAAGCGACTCCGATAAGTCTAATGTCTTAAGACGTTTAACCAGCTTAAGATTACAACTGGGGGTCGCTTAAATGGCTGACAATAAGTTTGAAAAACAAATTCCTAATAACGTGGTCGCTCTAGGCTCTAACAAGTGCTGTGCTGAAGGCTGCAAAAAGAATCATGACAAAGCCGGCTTCTGTGCTGAGCATTTTGACTGGTTCAAAGCAGGTCTTATCACGAGAGAAGGTGCAAGAGCTTCAGACTTCGATAAGAAGTACTATCACTATGCGGCAGCTAAAAAGAAAGCAGCTTAAAGCTTTCGTTCCTATTTCGAATTTTAATTCCGTTAAGGGAGCCAAGCTAAAAACTTGGCTCTTTTTTTGGCGAAAAAGCCTCTAGAAATGTCCCCATAGGGCAAAAAAAACGATAAATCCAAAAACAAAGTACTTTATTCCAATAGAAAATGCTTCGCGTAAAGCCATAGCTTCTCTTCGGGAAAGCCCTCTGCTACCATAAGACCAGTTTCTAAGGGGTTTTTGGATATGAAGAAAGCAGCTCTCATCACAGGTGCAGGCAGCGGGATTGGTCGAGCGGCCGCCATAGAGTTTTCTAAAAATGGATACTTCGTGTATTTGATGGGACGAAACAAAGAGCGCCTCACCGAAACAGCCTTGGAGTGCCGCCATGGAGCCTCCATCGTGTCTTGTGATTTGAAAGACTTAGCTGCTCTCAATAAACGTCTAGATGAAGTTCTCACGGCAAAAATCCACCGCGTGGAAGTCCTTGTGAACAACGCCGGCATCTTTCATCAGCACGACGTCGAGGGCGGCACTGATGAAATTTGGATGGAAGAATTTGAAGTGAACCTTCTTGGCCCCGTCCGCTTGACTCGAGCTTTCTTTCCTTACTTCAAACAACAAGGCGGCGGCTCCATCGTGAACGTGTCTTCAACTTTAGGAATTCGTCCTTCAGCGAATACTCAATCTTACTCTGCTGTAAAAGCAGGAATGATCAACTGGACTCAGTCCTTGGCTCAAGAAGGTGGCTCCCACAAAATTCGTGTGAACTGCGTTTGCCCAGGCATCGTCGACACCCCTATTCATTCTTTCCATAAGCTCGAAGGTGAGAAAAGAACTCAAGCTTTGGAGAGCATGAAGGGTCTTCAACCTCTGGGCCGCATTGGCAGCCCAGAAGACATTGCAAAAGCCATTTATTTTTTAGGCTCCGATCAGTCCAGCTGGACCACCGGAGCCATTCTCTCTGTTGATGGAGGAATCAATCTCGCATGATCATCTTGACACTACAAAGCTCATTTTCTAGCGCTCACTTCTACAACCAAGCTCAATGGACCGAGGAGGAGAATCAAAAGAACTTCGGCAAATGCAACACCGAGCATGGCCATGGTCACAACTACACTCTTGAAGTGGGTTTCCATGTGAATGAAAATGAAGTGCAACAAAAAAAAGACGAATACTTTGCATTGCTCTTCAACCTCACTGATGTTGTCGATCATGAGCATTTGAATTTAGTTATCCCTGAGTTCAAAAATACCGTTCCTACCACAGAAAATATCGCTCTCTATTTCCTCGAGAAACTAAAGAAGAAAACTTCTGAGAAAAATATTTCCTACATCCGTCTCTATGAGACCGACGACATCTGGACTGAGATTAAACTATGAGTGAAGACAATAAAGTGCGCCTTTCGAAGCTGATGGCTGAAAGAGGCATCTGCTCCCGCCGTGAGGCTGATGAATATATCTCCCGTGGTCTGGTTCTCGTCAACGGCGTGAAGATCGATCAATTGGGCACCAAGGTGGCTCCGGATGTAAAGATCATCTTGGAAGCACAAGCTTTGAAGCAACAAAAGCGCTTGGCGACAATCATCTTAAATAAGCCCATTGGTTACGTTTCTGCGCAACCGGAACCTCCTTATAAACCAGCGGTTAAATTGATTTTACCGCAAAATCAATTTGGCGACTCCAAGATGAAACTCAAAGAGGAGCATTTTGAGGGATTGGCCGTGGCCGGTCGCTTGGATATCGACTCTCAAGGTCTTTTGCTTTTCACCCAAGACGGTCGTATCGCCAAAAAAATCATCGGCGAAGATTCTAAGATTGAAAAAGAATACATCGTTCGCGTGGAAGGACATCTTCCCAAGGATAAACTTCAACTCTTGAACCATGGCTTATCTCTTGATGGCAAAGCACTCAAGCCCGCTAAGGTGGAGTGGCTCAATGAAGACCAATTGCGTTTTATCCTTAGAGAGGGAAAAAAGCGCCAAATCCGTCGCATGTGTGAACTTGTCGGTCTGCGCGTGACGGGCCTTAAGCGCGTGCGCGTCGGAAATCTTCGACTGGGCAAACTTCCCGAGGGACAATGGCGCTTTCTCGAGGAAGACGAAACAATAGATTGATGAAATATTTCTGGTTCGCTCTTCCCTTTTTGTTTTCAATCTCTCTTGCCGCGACAGGCACTCCAAAAAAAGGAGAGTCTTTCACGGCCTACATTGAGAATGATACTAAAAGAATTGGCGGACCAGGATCAGATCAGTCCTATTCCAATGGTTTTCGTTTTTCTTACGTCTATGCTGAAGATCGAATTCCGGTGTGGGTTCCTACTCTGACAGATTGGTCGAAACGGCTAAAAAAAGAGTTTGCAAAATCCACCACCAATTTCGGAATCTCCCTTGCCCAGCAGATCTATACCCCCAACGACACAGAGACTGCAGAACCTATTCCCGACGATCGTCCCTATGCCGCTTGGCTTTATGTGGGATTGACTTCCAACTTCCAAACGAAAACCCACAGCCACTCCTTGGAACTGGATATTGGCGTCGTAGGCCCTGCGGCCATGGGTGAACAAGTTCAAAACAGCTTTCACAATCTGATTGGGGTCCCGCCGGCCAATGGCTGGGACAATCAGCTGCACAATGAACCGACTTTGCAACTTTCTTATCAACAACGACTGCGCTTTTATGAATTCTCTCAGGGCGACACCAGGTATATCGACATCCTCCCTTATTTCGGAGGAGGTTTTGGCAATGTTTTGATCGCTGCCCATGTGGGAGGAGTGGCTCGCCTTGGTTACAATATCCCCGATGACTTCGGCCCGACACGCCCCTCATCCACAGATGGTGATTCCGCCACCGACCCACGCCGCGGCAACGTTCTCCAAAGATGGGGCGGCTATGGATTCGCAGGAGTTCGTGGCAACGCCGTTGCTCACAATATTTTCCTTGATGGAAATACTTTTGAACCCAGCCCTCATGTGACAAAATATCCGTTCAATGCCGAAACTGAATTTGGAGTGGGCGTGCACTACTATGGGTGGAGCGCCCTATGGAGATTTGTGACAAAGTCGCCGGAGTTTGAAGAGAAAAGTAAATTCAATAGTTTTGCATCCATCACCATTTCTTACTACAGGGATTTGGAATAGATGACGTTGCGTAAAGCTTTTCTTTTATTCCTGCTTCTCTCTTCCACAACATCTGCCTTCGCAGACCAAGGAAGCAAGGGCGAATCCTTCACAGCCTATGTTGAAAACGACACTCGACGCATTGGCGGACCGGGCTCGGATGAAGGTTACTCCAGTGGTCTGCGTTTTTCTTATGTCTATGCGGAAGACAGAGTCCCTAGCTGGGTGCCCCCACTCACAGATTGGTCTCCTTCCCTAGGCGAACAATTTAGAAAATCCACGACGAACTTTGGGATCTCTTTAGCCCATCAGATTTTCACTCCAGATGACACTTCGAGCACGGAACTCATTGTTGACGATCGTCCTTATGCTGCTTGGCTTTACGTCGGATTGACTGCTAGTTTTCAAACAGAGTCTCATAGTCATTCTTTAGAGCTCGACATCGGAGTCATCGGCCCAGCAGCCCTTGGCGAACAGGTTCAAAATAGTTTCCACTCAGCGATCGACACTGAAAGTGCCAACGGTTGGGATCATCAACTGGACAATGAACCCACGCTGCAGTTGTCATACCAACAACGACTGCGCTTCCTTCAAGTCACTAACAATGAAAATGTTAGAATCGCCGACCTCATTCCTTATTTTGGTGGCGCCTTCGGAAATGTTTTGATCGGTGCCCACGCGGGAGCCATCGTTCGAATGGGATACAATATCCCTGACGACTATGGTCCCACACGCCCCTCATCCATCGATGGAGATCCTGTCTTTATCCCACGTCCCAACCGATCTCTCGAACAATGGGGAGCCTATGGATTCGCAGGAATCCGTGGAAACGCTATTGTTCATAATATCTTTTTAGATGGCAGTATTTTTCAGCCCAGCCACTCTGTGACCAAGTATCCATTCAATGGAGAAACGGAATTCGGCGTGGGTGTTCACTACGAAGGTTGGAGTGGCGTCTGGAGATATGTCACGAAATCCCCAGAGTTCGAAGAAAGAAGCAAGTTCAACAGTTTTGCTTCCATCAGTATTTCTTATTCCAGAGATTTGCCTTAGTTTTAAGAACCTGATCACTTAGCATGGTATTTAAATAGATTGTAGCCCGATCACAGCCTGAGCGTCCTGACAATTGGGTGATCCCAAGCCCCCTTTCCCGAGCATCCGGTTCGGGAAACCAAGGACTTAGGGGACTCTTAACTAAGATCTCTGCGGCTGCAAAAAATCCAAACGAAGTCGCTCGTAATAATCAATTTCTTCTTCTGTGAATCCAGCTTTACTTCTCAGAACTCTATTCACCGGCTCTACACGCTTTGGCAAGCGAACACGCAGAGAATCCATGCGCTCAGGGAAATCTTGAGCCCAGTCAATTTTGTCTTGGCGACAAATCTCGCGGTACCATTGAGAACCAAAATCCACATGACCGATCTCTTCAAAATTGATTTGTTTAACAATTTTCTGGATGGTTTGCTTTCCAGCAGTGCCTTCCAGACGACGGATCAAAGTATCCCCGGCATCCAAACCACTGCCTTCCAGATAGCGATGCACAATAAGAATACGATCTAAAAGAGTGTCGGACTTATCCACGGCACGCCAAAGTGCACAGTGAACCGGCCAGTCTCCCCATTTAAATCCGAGAGATTCAATCCCCTCCAGGCACATGCGTAAATGTTGAGCTTCCGAAACCGTCACCGCCACGAGTTCGTCCTTAAAACCCTGGGGAGCCTCAGGAAATTCCACCAAGGTGCGGAGTCCCAACTCCATGGCCTGCAACTCAATGCTAGCCAAGTCATGGAGCATACGAGCTTGCCCTTCCACAGTAGAAAAACCCTGCTTCGGAGGGTGCATCTTGGGGTGCAAAATAACCACATCCCGAGCCGGTTCCTCAGGAACATCACCCCAGGGACTTGAGAGTTTAAAGGCGTCCTCACAAGACTTTTCAATATTTTGGATCTTTTCCCACACATCGGGGGTGTTAAAAACGAACATAAAGCCTTTTACATCCCGCGCTTCCACTTGCCAAATATTTCCTGATTTGTTGCAATAGATCCCATGGGAAAATCATGGAAAAATGCCGGAAAAGTAGAGAAGTCCCAACAAAAGGGACAAATATTCACCAAACTTGCTCGCGAGATTCAAGTCGCGGCGAAAGCTGGTGGACCTGATCCCAATGCCAATGCCCGCCTCCGCATGGCGATTGATGCCGCTAAAAAAGAATCTTGCCCCAATGACACCATTGATCGCGCGATCAAAAAAGGTGCGGGTCTTTTGGATGACGGCAAAACTATCGAAGAGATGACCTACGAAGGCTATGGGCCTCATGGAACTGGCGTTATCGTGGAATGCCAATCTGACAACAAAGTAAGAACAGTGTCTGAAGTTCGTCACGCTTTCAAAACACATGAAGGCAACTTGGGCGAGTCAGGTTCTGTGGCTTGGATGTTTGATCGCGTAGGCTATATCGAAGGCACTAAGGCTGGTTCTTTTGATCCAGATGAGGAAGCTATCGAAGCTGGCGCCAACGAAGTGGCTGCTGGTGATGAGGGCGTTTACGAATTCTATACCAATGCAGACGACTTGGATGTTGTTCGTGACGCTCTTACAAAGCGCGGCTGGAAAGTGGCGACTTGTGAGTTGTCCTACAAAGCAAAGAACATCACAGAGTTGACACCTGAACAAATGAAAGACGTTCAAGAGTTCTTGGGATTCCTCGAGGATATGGACGACACTCACAAAGTTCACGCAACGATTTAATATTAACAATTAACTAATGATTAAAAAAGCCCGTATCAGATGATGCGGGCTTTTTTAATTTTCTAAGGCTCAGAAACAAAAAAGCCCTTCTTATTCAGAAGGGCTTTTAGTTTTTATCTTAACTGTACAGATTACTTTTTCAACGCTTCAACAACATAAGAGATGTTCGTCACATCTTCACCACGGCAACCCGTGTCTGTGCAAACATTGCTGCGAGTGCATGAGTTTGCTCTGTCGTAAGTGAAATCCTGAGCGCCACGAACCAAAATACCTACAACTTCATGAGTCTGGGCATTGAGAACTGCGGAACCAGAATTGCCGCCATATGTATCCAAGTTAGCCACGAAGTGAGTTCCTTCTTGAGATCTCACCGCGGCACCCGTTGCTACTTTAGTTGGCAGACCCGATGGATGACCAACAACATAAATCTCATCACCAGGTTGTGATGGACTTTGCGCCAAAGTCAAAACGCGACGACCTTGCACCGGTCTATCTAGGCGAACGATCGCATAGTCTTGAAGACTTGTGTATTCACGAGCCACGATCTCTTTACAACTGTAAACATCTTGCTCTGGGATAGATTGCGGAGCCGTTTTCCAATCTTGCATTTGGAAGCCGAAGACAAAAGAGTAACTTCTGCAATCACTGTTGCTGATGCAATGACCGGCAGTTGCAATCAAGTCATCACCGATCAAAGAACCAGAGCAATTCGCTGCCGTTGGTTGATCGTAGTAAGGCTCATTCTTACAAAGATTCATCTCTGTACCGAAAGTTGAAGAACGGATTGTAAATGCGCCGTTAGCCAAAGTCAGCTTGCTTGATGGGATCAAAGCCACTGTAGAATCTGAAACCTCACGCATAGCAGAACTTTCAACTTCGTAAACATCGCGACGATCATCGGTGCCGTAGATAACTTTTGGTGTGATATTGACAAAGCCCACTGAAAGAGTGGCTGCTAGCGCTACAGCCGCGGAAGCGACTAAAGAATTCCTTTTCACAATTTCCCCTCTGGGTATCGTCCATGATGACCCGTACAAAAATTTTGGATTTTAATTGGGGAAAGAACAAACAATTTCTAGAGAAGGCCAGTCCTGAAATGGCTGACCCAAAAGCGCTATTTTTTTGTCTTCAAAAGATAATCGAAGGCCGTCGCATAAAGCTTGATTTGACGAAGCATCGAATGAAGTCCATTGGCGCGACTGGGAGAGAGATTTCCTTCAAAACCCAAAGCTTTCAAAAATTCTGGTGGAGTATTCAGAACTTCAGCCGGCGTGGCTCCCGAATAAACCTTCAGCAAAAGACCCACGAGTCCCTTTACGATCAAGGCGTCACTATCCCCTTGGATAATCATCTCCCCCTGCTCGTTCAAAGAGGCGGATAGCCAGACCTGAGACTGGCAGCCCTTCACGATGTTTTGCTCTGTCTTCAAATCCGCTGGCATCTCGGGAAGACTCTTTCCGAGATCGATGATTTTCTTATAGCGCGCTTCCCAGTCTGTATGCGCAGAAAAGTCAGAGATGATTTTAGCTTGGCGTTCTTGAATTGCAGTCATGGTCTAGTTCACTTTCAAAGTCTTCAACATTGCAAAAATCTGCTCTTCCAGATCTTGTCCTTGTTCACCCAAGAGTTCGTGAAAAGCTGATTTATTGAGATTAGAAATAACATCAAAGCTCTTTTTATAAAAGCCCTCTTGATCGTCATAATAGCCATTCCAAAGTTCTTTGGATTTAGCCTCAGGTAACACCCAAGATTTCTTCTCGGCCGCAGTTCCGTCAAAACGATTGTGATAATCAATCAGCCCCATGATTTGGCGAGGCGAGAAATCCAACATCACCAAGGCCTCTTCAAAAAGAGCGGACTCCACATACCAAAGGTAGTCATTGAGCTTATCCCAAAACTGAGTCCCCGCTTTGCCATAGGAACTATGACAGAAGAAGGTCGTGCAGACCACGCCGCGGTTGCGCCATACATTGCAGTTTTGGTTTTCTTTGTTGTAGTACGGACAAAGCCAGTCTTCGCGCTGTCCGAACTCGTCCTCTTTGCGGTTATTGAACTCCACTTGATATTTCACGGGAGCCACCATCCCTAACGGCAGTGCATACTCACGGCGGGCTATCTTGTCGCGGAAGATTTCATGAGCCTTGGTCGAGCTCGCATCATAAAATAACGCCCCCACCATGTAGTTCGGAATGAATGGGTGGAAGGTGCAACATTTGAGATCTTCGCGATAATGGATTTTTTCAGTATTCCGAGGACGAGACATAGCACAGCTATCACAAGTGGCTTTGGTCTCTTGAGGCTCAAAATTTAAGAGCTCCTTAGGAAGGAGCCCTTCATAAATACGAGGTAACTGATACTTGAGGATCATTAGTTTCCGCAGCGGATCGCAATTTTAGTTTTCAAATCCTGCATAACCGGGAAACTCTGAGCTCTTTGATTCCACTCTCTTTGCCAAGTGAATGTTTGGCAGGCGATGAAATATGGAAAGGCCACATTGCCTTTAGCCAAATCCAACTTTTGTGCTGCCAAGTAAGGAGCTACATAAGACATCATCCAGTCCACAGACTCAGAAGTGATCAAGCCATTCTTTTCAAGTTCGAAAGACACTTCAATCGGAGTCACGAACTTCACCTGGTCTTTTGGTACTGGAGCATCTGTGATCACACGAATGTAGGTGTGGAAACGGATGCCTGAAGTTGCGAACTCCGAACGGATTTGTTCATAAATTTCAGGGTCTCTTTCTGTGTTGTCACCTACAAGAATCACATCATCTGGCTTTTCCGAAAGGATCAACTTTCTCAACCAAGTGATTTTGTGAACTTCAGAGGCATACTCAGAGCGACCATAGTAAGGAGCTCTTGGGAAATTGCCGTTGATAAGCAACTCTTTATGAGTTTCTTGCATCAACCAAGTTGGGGCATTGGAAAGATAAGCAATGCTGATCTCTTCGTTGTCTTTGCGGATGATATTGTAGAGCTGAGCCATTCCGGCAAAGCGGCTTTCGTCATCAATGGCGTATTTGGCAGCATGAAACTTGTTGGGGATATTGGCCAATTTGATAGTGTCATCAACATCACTCACCAAAAGGGTTTTTGCCGATACCGAGAACGAAGCCAACAACATCACTAAGGCAATAGTAAAACGCATGAGATTTCCTCCAAAAAGAGCCGTGGTATATCACACTTTGGCCCTGGAAGGGGCTGGTGAATAAAAAACACAAGGTTGCCTAGTATTTATATGGGTTTGACAGGGGTGTCCGACTGATCGACACCCGCCATTCCCAAAGTGTCACTTTAATGGCCCGAGCCCCAAACCCTCATTTTTCTCGATTTGATACTTATTTCTCAAGTAATTTCAGTATTTTACCGATGATTCAGATAGAGACATTGGCCCCAGCTTTGCTCTTAAGAAAGACAAGAGACGAAACTGACCAAGGGAGAATTATATGAAAGCCATAATCACAATCGCAATTCTAGCAATGTCTTGCACTTCTTTTGCTTGGACTTCTTCAGAGCCCACAAAAAAAGAATACACTTTCAAATACAATCTTTCTGGGGAAACCCTCGAAATCCGCCGCCCAGCCCAGTCTTATGAAGACGCTTTTGAAGCCGCCGCTCAACAGTGCTTCCGCCACTATAAAGGCTCAGGCAAAGTGAGCGAAGACCGCGGTCTCGATATTATCGACGTTTGCGCTAATCCAAGATCCTAAAAGCGACCCTTGAGTGCTGTTTCTTAACTCCCTTTAACGGCACTCCGTGTTAGTCTTTCCTAAAGGCCGCTCTATGTCTTATAGTCTTTTAGATATCCACGAGCGGAGAGATAAACATGGGAATTTTAAAATCAATCGGACAATTCTTAGTAGGTAAAGACCCTGACATCTTTGATGAAAAAGGTCGCGTTTCCCACAAGCTTCCAAAAAAGAAATGGGATGCTTGGCACAATCGCACAAAAGTTGATCCTCAGTACAACTGGCGCAATCACACGGGTGTGAGTGGCGCATCTAAAAAGAAATCGAACTAGTTTCTTTGAGAGTCTAGCTTTCCCGATAAGGAAGCCTCGACTGAATTCAAAACCCACAATTGCAAAGATTGTGGGTTTTTGTTTTTTAATTCTCTGTGATTTTAAAGCGTTCCCGCAATTTCCTAAGAACTTCCTCTGAGTTTCCAGAGGGCTTCAAAAAGAAAATATCATCGATCTGACGTCCCCACGTGTGCACCTGAGCGGACTTGATACTCAAACCCAAATCACTCAAAGCTTTCGAAGCTGCGGCCAAGAGTCCGCTCTGGTCGATACCTTTGAAAGACAAGACCCACTCTTTGTCCGTTTGACTGACAAATTGAATTGTATCGAACTTTACTTCAGGAACTTCTTTAGGTTTCAAAGAGGCATTCTCTAAGAGTCGAGAAAAGTCCGCAGGAGATTTATTGATCGCGATTTGGAACCAATCATAAACACCCACATTAGGAAGTGTGTGGATGGAGGCATGGCGTATTTTTGCTCCCAGAGAATGCAGCTGCCCCACGTAATCGCTGAGCAGGCCTTTGCGGTCTTTCTTCTCATGGAAGCGAATCCAAACTTCCCCCTCGCGGGTTTTAAGAAGTTTCGGCTTTAAACTGCTGTCACTGGTTTCAGCTTTACGAAGATCTTCAACCAACTCTTTAACTGAAACGCTCTCCAGAAGATTCGGTCCGAGCTCATCAATAACTTCAGAAGGCACATGAAGCTTCTTCTGTGTCTTGAGCTTTTGAAAGACGAAATAGTCTTGGGCCTTTTTAGATTCAAGACTGACCACGAGATCTCGGAGGAGTTTGCTCTTCCACTCATTCCAAGCTTCAGGGTTGGTGGCGCGAATATCGATGGCTGTAAAAAGGGCCAGGCGATAAAGACGGGCGCCTTCAACATTTTTAGCTTTCAACTCTTGCCACACCTTAGGATCTTTTGGATTTTTTCTGAAAGCCGCTTGAGAAAGCTCAAGATGGTTTTTCACCATCCACGCCACATCTTGAGTGAAGGTCTTGCTAAAACCGAATGATTTGAAATCACGGATGACAATCGACACACCAAGATCCGCATGGTCTTCAGATTCAAGACCTTTCGCAAGATCGTGATAGAGACAGCTCCAAGATAGAACCTGCCAATCATAGGCAGTCAGTTTGCTATGCAAGAAACGCAAAACTCCGAGTTCGCGGGGTTTGCTATAAACGCGCTTTACTTCGCGACAAGCCTGCATGATGTGAGAGTCCGCCGTGAAACGATGATATTGATCGTGTTGAACATATCCCACCAAACGGCGGATTTCAGGGACTAACTTGTCAATCAAGCGCGAGCGAAAGACACTGACCAGGAATTCATCCGCCGCTTTAACATCTAGAACTTGCTCCAGAAGTTTCCCGCGACGGCGAGCATTTTGTTTGCTGCTCTTATCTGGCAAAATCTCATCGAGTTTTTCCCGGACCTTTTTCTGAACCAAGACACTGGGATTTTTATGTAACACAGAAAGAAGATCTTCCATGCGTTTAAAACTCATCCGTTCAAGAGCTTTTAGATCTTTTTCTGAAGACTCGGCAACAGCGGCAATCCAGTCTGAATAGAAATTCACTCGCGACAAGCCACGCTGCAAACTGCGCATGAAGTCTTTGTGATTTTTAAAACCCATCCACTTCGCCAGATCAAATTGTGCAGCACTGGCGAGTACATCACCTACACCTTCAAGATGAAGTTTCTGGCGTAAACTCAAGAGATACTGACGATAATAATGAAGGATATTTAAAGCATGACCCGGATTTGCAAATCTCTCTGCGAACAACTCATAGATCTGCAAACCTTGTTCAAGATCCCGCAAACCACCTGGACCAAACTTGAGATTAGGCTCCAAATAGTTGGCAATAGAATCATAGCGATTCGCTCTCTCTTCCCGTTCTTTACGAAGAATGCGCAGAACCTGGCGGCGAAGAGTGTTTTTGCGGCCCCAGATTTTCTTTTGTTGTTCAAAAAGTTTTCGCGCACCTTCTGAAGTCATCGGGCGAGCTTTGAGCAAAGCCAGAACATCAAAGGCTTCAACTCCTTCAGTCCAATCTTCAGGATTTTGCGGCATCCGATAACGAAGCTTTAAACCTCGTTGATGAAAGTCATCACTGAGTTTTTTAACAGCGGCCTCGTCACCACAGAACAAGACGTCGATGTCCGATTTTGGCGACAATTCTCCCCGCGCCCAAGAACCCAACATGATGGGATGACAGTCTTTCCATTCCGGAAAGGATTTTAAGAGTTCTTCAAGTTTTGCGCCTAACCATTGAGAAAAAGGCTCAGATGAAAAACAAAACACCTGACGAACATCTCCGTCAGGTGTGGTGAGAGGAGGATTTAAAATCTCCCGGGCTTGTTCTAATTGTTCTGAGGAGAGAAAACTCTTATGAGCCACCTATTGGACCTCGACCAAAGCCTTCCATTTTGCAATTTGATTCATAGCTTCGAGAGGACTCATTTGCATCAGTGGATACTTTTGAACCTCTTGAATAAGATCTTCCAAAGCCTTTTGACGCTTCAGGAATTCAGGATCCATTGGCTTTTCTTGAGGTTCCAGCATGTCCGAAGAGATATGCGCTTCATCAAGCAAAGACAACTGACTGGAAGCTTGAACTTTCTTCGATTCAATTTCACGCAACAAACTCTTCGCTCGTTTGGTCACTGAAGGAGGAAGTCCAGCGAGCTCCGCCACTTGAACCCCATAGGACTTCAAAGCCGGACCTCTTACAAGAGTGTGCAAGAAGCGGATCTCTCCGTTTCTTTCAGCCACTGTCATATGAGCATTGAGGATCTGACCGTAACTTTGATCCAAAGACGTCAACTCATGATAGTGAGTCGCAAAAAAGGTCAAGGCCCTCACGTCACTCAAAAGATGCTCGAGGATCGATTGCGCCAAGCACATTCCGTCGAAGGTGCTGGTTCCGCGACCGACCTCATCGAGGATCACCAAGGATTGAGCTGTGGCATTTTTCAACATCGCCGAAGTCTCAGTCATTTCCACCATGAAAGTAGAAAGACCTTCTGACAATTGATCGCTCGCCCCAATACGGGTGAAGATCGCATCAAAAATCGGTAACGTGGCTTCATCACAAGGAACGAAAGAACCCATCTGAGCCATGATGGCATTCAAGGCCACTTGACGCATCAATGTCGACTTACCGGCCATGTTCGGTCCAGTCAGTAACAAGCAAGAATGCGGACGCAATTCAATGTCATTCGCAACGAAGTTCTTTTTCACAGTTTGCTCAACGACGGGATGACGACTGGCCTTCAAGCGAATCGCACTGTCTGCAGAGAATTGAGGACGAACGTATTTTTCTTCCAAAGACAACCAAGCCAGGCTGGAGATAACATCCATTTCGCTGCACTCATGGGCCAAAGTCAGAAGGGCTGGGCACTGATTCAAAATCTCTTTTCTTAGAGATTCAAAGAACTCAAATTCCAGGTCCGCACGCTTGGTGTTGGCGCTGAGGACTTTTCTTTCCAGCTCAATCAACTCATCTGTGCAATATCTTTCGGCATTGGTGAGGGTTTGTTTTCTTTGATAAGTGCTTGGCACCTTGTCTTTGTGGGTGTTTGTCACTTCGATGTAATAACCGAAAACATTATTGTAACGGATTTTAAGACTGGAGATTCCGGTCTTTTCTTTTTCTTCCGCTTCCATGCGAGCCACAAGCTCTTGAGCATTGGTCGAAAGAGAAATCAATTCATCCAACTCGTTTGAAACACCAGTACGGATCAAATAACCTTGTTTTGTCGAAAGAGGTGGTTCTTCCACCATCGTGCGTTCGATCTTGTACGCGAGATTTCTGAGCGAATCAAAGTTCGCTTCCCCGCCTGAGGCTTGAACGAAAACTTCAAGAGCACTGACACCAGCGTGAACACTGCCCGCCAAAGCCAACAAGTCACGACCATTGCACTGAGGTTGAGAGATTTTACCTAGACGTCTTTCGATGTCTCCCATTTGTCCAAGGATCTGTCTTGCACGTTTTAACTCAAGCACATGAGAGCGCCAGAACTCCACAGAGTTCAAACGATTCTCGATGGCTTTCAAATCACGCAATGGGAAACTCAACCACTGACGAAGCAAACGACTTCCTGCAGAGGTCTGGGTGCGATTCATCGCATGGAACAAACTGCCCAAGCCTTCACCTTTATAAGTCGAAAAAACTTCCAAGTGACGCAGAGTTGTTCCTGAAACCTCAAGACGGTGCTCAAGATCTCTTTCTACAAATGGAGAAAGTGTTGTTAATGATTCATCACCAGACAAGTGTTTCACATAAGACAGAAGTCTTGCTGCAGATTCTGGAGCTGAGTTTTTCAAAAGCTCATGAATACCCATCAACTCTTCGTGATGACTGATCAGAATACCATCAAGCCCTTCAAGCAAAGCTTTATCGGCTTCGGCGATCACGATTTCAGCAACAGGAAGAATATGCACGAATCTCAACAAATCATGAGTCTTTTGAGATCTGAAGAAGAAGGCCTCACCCGTTGTTGAATCCAAAAAGCTGATAGAGTTTTTATCAAGACTCACAAGATAGTGCGGCTTTGTTCCGTCCAAAGTGTCAGAATCATAAACCATTCCTGGCGTCAGAACACGAGTCACTCCGCGCTTAACAATACCCTTGGCTTGTTTTGGATCTTCAAGCTGATCACAGATCGCCACTTTGAAGCCCGCAGCTAAAAGTTTATTAATGGGTCCTGCGATAGAATGATGAGGCATCCCGCACATCGGAGTTTCGTCTTGAGATTTTTTATTGCGTTGAGTGAGAGCGATACCCAAAACTGGAGCTGCTTTCACAGCGTCATCAAAGAACATCTCAAAGAAATCCCCCATGCGGAACATGAGCACTTTGTCTTGATGAACAGATTTAATATCCCAGTATTGTTTCATTAAAGGCGTAAGATTTGACATAGGGGGAAAAGTTATCGATTCGCTCTAAATGATTCAATGAAAACACCCAATGACGCGTCGCGCTTCTTAGCTGGTAGGAGTGTTTTTAGAACCCAAAATTTAAACTCTCGTAAAGACCTCATTGACACGCTGAAGCTCACTGTTATTTGCACTTATTCCGAGTCAAAAGTGTGGTGGTACTTTAGAAGATTGTGGCTTGATTATAGTGTGAGCGTTCTGACTGCAGCCTTAGCGTCGTGGTATTTAAGAAATTCACGGCTCGACCACACAGCTTGAGCATCCTGACAATTGGGAGATCCCAAGCCCCCTTTCCCGAGCATCCGGCTCGGGAAAACAAGAATCTGGGGATGGGTCACTGCCACCCTAAGGGTGCAGCTTGAGTGAATTAATTAAATCTCATTCAAAAAAGTGAGATGTGTGAGCCTAATATCGGATCCTTTGAAGTACTTATTTAGAAACTGATCTCTTAGTTGGTGACATTTAAGAAGATCACGGCTCGACCATAGCGTGAGCATCCTGACAATTGGGTGGCCCCAAGCCCCCTTTCCCGAGCATCCGGCTCGGGAAACCAGGAATCTGGGGGAGATCGTCGCAGCTTAAATGGGCAGCTATCTGATCCTCCTTAAGTGGGGCTAACAAATTTCTTTCTTTCTTTCTTTTAGACGTTCATCAGTTTCTAAACTCGCGACAATATTTGCCTACGAACTTTTTCAGGCGGCCTACGCTTAATAATATATTTCAAAGATATTTATTGAAACCAACGACAAAAAATTGTGGCTATATGATCGTCGTAAACTCATCCACCAGAGTGGTGGTGGACTCATCCCCTAATCCTTTGTTTCCCGAGCCGGATGCTCGGGAAAGGGGGCTTGGGATCTCCCAATTGTCAGGATGCTCAGACTGTGATCGAGCTGCAAACTATTTAAATAC
>RCUH01000103.1_pt1 | contig 140314 bp, 98 predicted proteins | sample 2166191 | NCBI WGS metagenome assembly RCUH01 (sample SAMN09932848, study PRJNA488358) | compost metagenome | feature: garden; material: soil; isolation source: compost soil in an enriched community after 214 h of incubation | place: Germany: Experimental Botanical Garden Goettingen | collected...
TTTGAACATTTGAACATTTGAACATTTGAACATTTGAACATTTGAACATTTGAACATTTTTACAATACTGAACAAAATCCTCCATGGCATTAAGACAGCAGCTTACGCAGAAACTGGAACAACGGCTTTCCCCACAGCAAATTCAATTAATGAAACTGCTGCAGGTTCCTACGATGGAATTGGATCAGCGAATCAAACAGGAACTGGAGGAAAATCCTGCACTGGATGAAGGTACTGAGGAAGTGGAGGACGAATACGATAACGATTCCGAAGAAGATTACAAAGACGATGAGAACGAATTCGACAATGATTTCGACATCAGTGATTACTTCGATGACGATACTCCCGATTATAAAACGCAGGTAAACAATAAAAGCAAGGACGATGAAGAACGTGGAGTTCCGCTTTCCGTTGATTCGTCTTTCCAGGATAAACTGGCAGAGCAATTGCATTTGCTGGATTTGGATGATACCCAATTCCAAATTGCGGATACCATTATCGGCAACCTGGATGAATCGGGTTACCTGAACCGTGAATTGGATGCGATTGTCGATGACCTGGCTTTTTCATCAAATATCCTGGTTTCCGAAGCGGAAGTAGAGCATGTATTGAAAATTGTCCAGGAACTGGATCCTGCGGGAATCGGTGCGCGCGACTTAAGAGAATGCCTGCTGCTCCAGATCGAACGCATCCAGGAAGGAAATATCACGTTATTTACTGCTAAGAAAATCCTGGAAGATCATTTCGAGGAATTCACTAAAAAGCATTACGATAAAATCCAGAAAAAGCTGGAGATCGAAGACGAAGACCTCAAAGAAGCCATTGATGCGATTATTCGCCTGAACCCGAAGCCGGGAGGTTCGTTGAAAGATAATTCAAAGAGCATTCAGCAGGTAATCCCGGATTTTATGATCGCTGAATTTGACGGGAAACTGGAATTGTCTATCAACGGAAGAAATACTCCGGACCTGAAAGTGTCCAAAGAATACGAACAATTGCTCAGAAGCTATGGTGAAGGAGCCAAAACTTCGAAATCAGATAAAGATGCCTTGCTTTTTGTGAAAACAAAACTGGAAGGTGCCAAGTGGTTCATTGATGCGATTCGTCAGCGCCAGCAAACTTTGTACACGACGATGCATGCCATCATGATGTACCAGTATGATTTTTTCCTGACAGGTGATGAAACGAATATGAAACCGATGATCCTGAAAGACATTGCAGAGATCGTAGGCTTGGATATTTCAACGGTTTCCCGAGTGGCAAACTCGAAATACGTTCAAACGGCTTATGGTGTTTATTCCCTCAAGTACTTTTTCTCTGAGTCGCTTTCTACGGATTCCGGTGAAGAAGTTTCTACCAGAGAGGTGAAGAAGATCCTGACGGATGCCATCGAAGCGGAAAACAAAAAGAAACCTTTGACAGATGAACATTTGGCAAAATTGCTGAATGACAAAGGATATAACATTGCCCGCAGAACGATTGCCAAATACAGGGAACAATTGAATATTCCCGTTGCACGCTTAAGAAAAGAACTGTAAATGAAAATCATTTCCAAGATTCTTTCCTGGGTTTTCCTGCCTTTGCTTACCCCGGTTTATGCCCTTGCCCTTGCCATGTATGTTGAAAGTTGGGAAGCAGATTTTTACCAGGGGGAAAGCTTGTTTTCACTGGATAGCCGGGCGAAGGAATTTTTCATGTATTTATTTACTTCCTTTTCATTCTTTGCACCGGCTCTTACCGTATTGTTTTTACAGACAAGAGGTTCGGTCAGTTCGGTCATGATGGAAAAGAGAACAGAGCGAATTATTCCGTCTGTGATGGTAGTATTCTTTGCCATTTCACTTTTGGCAATCCTGCTTTTCAAAGTTCCGCAAAACCTTCCGGGTGCGCGTTTTATCTTCGGATTGGCTCTTGGTTCGCTGATTTCGGTAATCGTATGTACATTGCTGACCTTCCGCTGGAAAGTTTCCCTTCATGCCACCGGAATGGGAATTTTATGTGGTTTCCTGTTCATGTATTACAGCGAAATGCTCATTTTCCCGCTCTGGATCTTAATGGCTGCATTCATAGCCAGCGGGTTTGTGCTATCTGCACGTATGTATCTGAAATTACATACTTTGAGCCAGTTGCTGGTCGGATTTTTCATTGGATTTACCGGTTTAATGATTGGGATTCGCTTCTTCTTCCTGTATTATTAGGATTTAAATAATCCGCATCATTGTTGTTAAGGCAGATGACCAATAGCGGTCTTTTTTGTTAAATTTGTTTTACATGCCAGACAACCTTTCCAGGTTTTAGTTGTCTAGGTAGGTATACAGAACTAAAAAATCCAAAGTTGAAAAAGCTATTTATCCTGACAGGATTTCTTGTTTCCACCACTTTCTCCTTCTCTCAGGAGATTGATTCAAGGATCCTAAAGAACAGAGGCAAAGAAGCCGAAAAGACATACGTCTATAACAAAAATTCATACAATTACTGGTTGTTTGAATTGGACCATTCATACGAGATTGTTTCCCTGAAAACACTTTCGAAGGAACAGCAGAATGCAATCAAAAAGGATGTTGTTTTTATGGATGCCGACAAAGCGAATATCGGGACCCCCCGCTTTAATTTCTACGACTTCGGTATTAAGTTATCTAAATCAGAAAGACAATACATTCAGATTGATAAACAGAAAGTATTGGTTTTTTACGCCATCCCTGAAATCACAAAGGCTTTTACCACAAGCCCGCTCAATACCAAATAGACCTGATTAATTATGAAGAATTTTTTGATCCTGCTGATGCTTGCATTGGCAAATAGCGCATTTTCTCAACTCACGATCCCGATGTCTGCTGCAAGCAACGGACAAACGATCAGTACCTGCAGCGGATTTATTATTGATTCCGGCGGACAGGGTGGCGGTGGTTACAGTGACAATGAAAACGTTACCGTAACAATTTGTCCGGATACTCCCGGAGATGTCATTTCTATCGTGTTCAATATTTTCCAGTTGAGTACCACAGATGATGATCCTTCGCCAACAGCCACGAATTTGGATTACATGGATGTTTTTGACGGAAATTCAACTGCTGCACCAACATTGGGAACGTATTCCGGAAGTCAGCTGCAGGGAGTTGTGATCATGTGTACTCCTTTGAACACAAGCGGTTGCCTTACGATCCGTTTCCGTTCCAATTCAGCAGGAACCGGGATGTTTACGGGAAGTGCTACCTGTGAAACACCCTGTGTCAATCCAACTGCCGGCGGATTTATTGTTAATGGAGAAACACCCGACAGTACACGTATTTGTGTCGGAGATGCTATCAGTTTTTCCGGTGTAGGATCTTTTGCAGCTCCCGGATTTACACTTGCAAACTATGCATGGGACTTTATGGACGGAACCACTGCTACAGGTCAGACAGCTTCGCACCAATTTACTGCTCCGGGTCAATACCGTGTTCAGTTGATCGTAACAGACAACAATGGATGTACCAATACAAACTTAATTGATTTGGAGGTGTTTGTAGCTACCAAACCAAGTTTTGCCGGTTTTCCAAGCGATGCAACTTTGTGTATGGGAGAGAGTATCTCTTTTCTGGCGCAACCTCAATTATATCCCGTAACCTGGACCGGATTCCCGGGATCTGCAACGGTTGATGACGGTTGTTTGACAGATGACCAACTAGGTGTTGCACAGGAAATTCCGATTACACAAACCGGATTTAATGCCGGTGCGACTTTAACGCAGGCGTCGGATATTGAAAGTTTGTGCTTTGAGATGGAACATTCGTTCATGGGAGATTTGGTAGTTATTATTGAATGTCCGAACGGACAAAGCCAGCTTTTACAGGAGCAAGATGGAGGAGGTACCCAGATCGGGGAACCGAATCCGGATGATAACGTGGATTGCGATGACCCAACTACGCAGGGAGTTCCTTATACTTATTGTTTCACACCAATGGCAACGGAAACCTGGGGAGAATGGGTGGATAACAACGGTTTCGGGTTGACTTTACCGGCCGGAGATTACGAACCGATTCAACCGTTTACCAATTTGGTGGGTTGCCCGTTAAATGGAGTCTGGACATTGATCGTAGTGGATAACTGGGCATCGGATGATGGAACATTGTTTTCATTCGAATTAAACCTGGCTCCGCATTTGTATGCACCGGTTACTGAGTTTGAGCCGCAAATCGGTTTGGGAAGCGATTCTTCTTTCTGGGTAATGCCTGCAACGTTTGCAACGAGATCTGCGGATGGAGATTTGTTGACAATTAACCCTACAGCACCCGGAACTTATAGTTATCAGTATATAGTTTGGGATGATTACGGTTGCCAAAATGACTCTACGGTAATATTGACAGTCAATGAAAACCCGCAAGCCAATGCAGGTCCGGATCTTGCTGTTTGTGACGGTACTCCTGCTCAGCTGGACGGAAGTGTTACCGGAGGCACCAACAGTTGCGATTATACTTTCAATCTCGAAGATTCCTGGGGTGATGGCTGGAATGGGAATAACCTGGTAGTTGTTATTAACGGGGTAACCTCCAACTTTACAATTCCTTCAGGCGGACTTTCTGCTACTTATACTTTATCCGTTCCGAATGGTGCGCCGTTTACCGTTCGTTTTGACGGTGCGGGATTATACCTCAATGAATGTTCCTATGAAGTGCTGGATCCTACTGGTGCAGTTGCATTGTCTGATGGAGCAGCAGGAAGCCCTTCCACAGTTGTTCACAACCTGGTAGGAAACTGTTTGGGCAACTTAACTTATGAGTGGACACCTGCAGGTTCTGTTTCGAATGCGGGAATTTTAGATCCAATGACCAACGTAACAGGAAATACGACTTTGACTTTATCCGTTTATCCTACAGGACACCCTTTGTGTGTAACTACTGACCAGGTAACGGTTACTGTTTCGGCTTCCGCAAACCCGGGAACCGACAATACACTTTCGATTTGTTCCAATGGTACTCCAACAGATTTGTTCCCGCTTTTAGGACCGGGTGCATCTCCTAACGGAACATGGGAAAATGCTGCCGGAACTGCAGTTACAATGCCTTATGATCCCGTTACCATGGATCCGGGAGTTTACACTTACGCAGTGGATTCAAACGGTTGTATCAGTTCTGCAACGATCACGGTAACAGAAATCAATCCGACGGTGACAGCGGTCCCTACTGCTGTGAATTGCCATGGATTTGCAAACGGATCAGCGGCTTTAACGGTTGCAAACGCTACGGAATACAGCCTGAACGGTGGTGCAATTACCCCGATCCCGAATCCGTTTATTGTAGATGGATTGGCTGCAGGAACTTACCAGGTCATTGTATACAATGTAATTGGTTGTACGGCCACTGTTGATTTTGTGATCAGTGAACCGGATGCTTTGGAAATTACTTCTGTCTCACCGGATCTGGTGGCTTGTTCGGGAGATTTATCTGCTTTGAGCGTTACTGCAACAGGAGGTTCTACAGCTTATACTTATACTTGGCTTACTTCTGCCGGAATTGAGGGAATTGGTTCGCCGCTTACAGTAAGTACGGTAACAACAACCCGTTACTGCGTGGTATTGACAGAGGCGTGCGGATCTGCACCGGACAGTGCATGTATGACAATTACCATTCCTCAGCCACTGAATTTGGTACTTACACCGGACGATGCAGCTGGATGTTTCGAGCACCGGGTAGTATTCTCCAATGATACACAAGGGCCGGGTTCACCGGTTACGAATACCATTGATTTCGGGGATGGAACACCGACCGTTGTAACGCAAAATTTAAACAGTGTTTCTCATACTTATGAAGTTCCGGGAATCTATACCGTGAATATAGTGTCAGTTTCTGATTCGGGATGTACTTACACCAATACCTTCCAGGATATGATCACGGTCTTTGACAAACCGGTAGCAAATTTCAATATCTCTTCGAACCCGACGACGATTTTTGAAACAGCACTCAAATTAACCAGTACAAGTTCACCGGATGTAACGGGATTCAACTGGTCAATTCCGGGAGGAACTCCAAACCAGTATTCTTACGAGGATGTTGCTGTAAAATTCCCGGAAGGAGTGGTTGGAAATTACCCGGTTACGCTTATAGTAACCAATGCTAACGGCTGTGTAGATTCTATTACCAAAATCTTAGTGATACAAAGTGATGTGATTTTGTATGCTCCGAATACATTTACTCCGGATGGTGATGAATTCAACCAATCGTGGCGTTTACATATCGATGGGATAGATATTTTCCAGTTCAACCTGAAAGTATTTAACCGATGGGGAGAACTGATTTGGGAAACCAATGATCCGAACGCTTCCTGGGACGGAACGTATGCAGGACAGATTGTGCCTTACGGAGGATATACCTGGATTTTGGAGACAAAAGAAACAATAAGCGATAAAAAGTATACCTTTAACGGGCATATTAACGTGCTTCGATAAGAAGCGCCGATTTAATGGAATTCCTTCATCAACCGATATGCTGATTCATGAATGAGTATATCGGTTGATCGTTTTAAAACAGGATGAATTCCAGGATGAATTGATGTAAAATTTTTAACCATTTAGATCGTTGAAAGGAAAACTGTTATTACTTTGTTTACTGATTATTCAGTCGCTTGTTTGTAATGCTCAAACGGTAACGGATAATTTTTCCTGGCTTTCCGGAACATCTGCCACATCAGCTTCAAGTCCGTCATTTACCATCTGTAACGGTCCGGTAACACATACCATGAACTCCTTAATCGGGTTTAAACATGTTTCTACAGCGGGAAATCCAAATTATACAATAGGGATGATCACTCCGGCCTATATTTATGATCCCTCCCCAATGATCCCGGTGACCATTACCTTTTCCGGACCGGTATGCAATTTGCGTATCCGGTTTTGTGATTTGGATGGAAGTCAGAACGAATACCTGAATGCGATTTCACCCGCTTACAGCGGTCTGACGAGTGTGGTTGGTACTTTTCTCAACCCGGGAAACAATTTTACGCGGGTAAATTCAAGTATAGACGATGCAAAAGGATGGGTGGAATGGGATGGCCCGGTAACAAACCTTTCATTTAATTACCATCGGCCGGGGTCAGGTTGCGGACTCATCATTGATTCTATCCTCTTTGAATGTTGTGGTCCTCCCTGTCAGGCACCGAATCCAGGAACAAGTAATGCTCTGAGTATTTGTTCCCAGGGATCCGCCACAGATTTATTCCCGCTTCTGGGAACCGGAGCTGTTACTAACGGTACATGGACCAATTCGGTAGGAATAGCTGTCACAATGCCATATAACCCGGCTACTATGAACCCGGGAGTTTATACTTACACTGTTGATTCGAATGGGTGTGATTCTTCTGCAATGATTACCGTAACGGAAATTACTCCGACTATTACGGCTGTTCCTACACCTGTAATGTGTGCCGGAATGCCCAACGGGTCAGTTTCCTTCAGCGTTTCAAACGCCACGGAATATGCTTTGAATGGTGGCACACGTACACCTATCCCAAGTCCGTTCGAACTAAATGGCTTAGCAGCGGGACCATACCAGGTGGAAGTCTTTCATCCTCAGGGATGCACGACTGCAGTAAATTTTACCATCACTGAAATAAATCCGGTTGTTGACATTGTTTCTATAAGTGCGGCTTGTGATGGAATGACCAATGGGTCGGTTTCCTTAAACGTTTCAAACGCCACAGAATATACTTTGAATGGTGGTCCGAATGCACTGATCCCGAGTCCATTCGAATTAAATGGTTTAGCTGCCGGGTCTTATCAGTTGGAAGTTTTTCATCCGGAAGGATGCATGGACGAGGTAACTTTCACCATACCTGAAATTGCCACCACTATTACGAACGTTCAAACAGGAGCAATTTGTTTTGGGATGCTAAACGGGTCTGTTGCTTTAAATGTTTCAAACGCCACGGAATATGCTTTGAATGGTGGTCCGAATGCACTGATCCCAAGTCCATTCGAATTAAATGGTTTAGCTGCCGGTTCTTACCAATTAGAGGTCTTCCATCCGAGGGGATGTACGGACATGGTAAATTTTACTATTTCTGAAATTACAACAACTGTTGCTGCTGTTCCTACTGGTATAACTTGTTTTGGAATGCTCAATGGGTCGGCGGTCTTAACGGTTGCAAACGCTGCGGAATACTCTTTAAATGGCGGTCCGCATATCCCGATCCCAAATCCATTTGAATTAACTGGCTTAGCTGCCGGGCCTCATCAAGTAGTGGTCTTTCATGCGGAAGGCTGTACGGATATGGTAGATTTCATCATCACTGAAATAAATCCGGCTGTTACTGTTGCCCCTACGGATGTAACTTGTCATGGAATGGCCAATGGCTCGGTTTCTTTAAGCGTCACAAACGCTACGGAGTACTCTTTAAATGGAGGTCTGCATATCCCGATCCCAAATCCATTTGAACTAAATGGCTTAGCTGCCGGATCTTACCAGTTGGATGTCTTCCACCCGGAGGGATGCACAGGAACGGTGAATTTTACCATTACCGAACCACCGTCACCGACAGAATTGCTGATCACCTCCATTTCGCCGGACCTGTCTATCTGTTCCGCAGGTGCTTCATCTATTACAGCGGAAGGATCCGGGGGAACTTCTCCTTATATCTTTACCTGGTTTACGGAGACCGGTATTCTTGGAACAGGGACAACGGTTCATGTAACAACGAATCAGACAATGCAGTATGGAGTAATTCTCACGGACGCTTGTGGTGCCATTCCGGATACGGCATTTATGACCATTGAGGTGATCCAGCCAATCAGCCCCATGCTTACTCCGGATGATCCGGACGGCTGTTTTCCACATCACGTGGTATTTTCAAACAGTACCGTTAGTAATGAAAATATCCTGACGAGTACCATTGATTTTGGTGACGGAACGCCGCCTATTACAACGAATGCTTTGGATACCTGCTCACATATTTATGAAGTTCCCGGAACATATACGGTACGGATTACTTCGGTTTCAATGAACGGTTGTGAGTATTCGAATACATTCACTGATAAGATTGTAGTTTATGACAATCCTACTCCGGGCTTTACCATTTCTCCCGTTCCTGCAACACTATTTGAAACAAATGTGACGCTTACCAATACCAGTTCGGATGACATTGTAAGCTATAGCTGGGTCATTGAGGATGGTACTCCCGCCACTTCTTCCTCTGAGAATGTAAATGTAGATTTTCCCAAGGGCATAGTGGCTAACTACCAGGCAACGCTGATCGTCACCGATATAAATGGCTGCGTGGATTCTGTAACAGAAATTGTCCGGGTTCTGAGTGATGTGATTTTGTATGCTCCGAATACCTTTACACCGGATGGGGATGAGCTCAACCAGCTTTGGTCTGTTCACATCGACGGGATCGATTTTTACCAATTTGATCTTCATGTATTTGACCGGTGGGGAGAACTCATCTGGGAAAGTCATGATCCGAAAGGTGCCTGGGACGGGACCTACTGCGGGAAGATTGTTCCATATGGAACTTACACCTGGATCCTGACAACACGTGAGTTCCTTAGCGATAAAAAGCATACCTTTAACGGACATATTAATCTTATCCGATAAATGAAAGTCCAGGTATTTACGGGAAACCCGATTCAGCAAAATGCTTCGGTGGTTTACAATGATCAAAAAGATGCGGTGATCATCGATCCGAGTTGTTATGAACGTTTTGAGCAAAAGCAATTAACAGATTTCATTGAGCAGAACGAACTGAAGGTACACGCGGTATTGAATACACATTGTCACATTGATCACATTGCCGGGAATGCATTTTGTGTGGAAACATTCGGAGTTCCGTTACTTGCACATAAGGAAGAATTGTTCACTTTGAGCTTCGCAGAGCGGTCGGCACAGATGTATGGGTTGAATGCGTATGTTCCTTCTCCCGAACCAACTGTTTTTGTAGAAGACAAGGAGGTTCTTCGTTTCGGGGACCTGGAATTCGAAGTGATTTTCGGACCGGGGCATTCGGTAGGACATGTGGCATTCTACAATGCGGATGCACATATCCTGATCGGTGGAGATATCCTGTTCAAAGGAAGCTTCGGCAGAACAGATTTGCCGGGAGGTTCGATGGAAGTGCTGAAAAAAACCATCATGGAACGGATATTCACTTTACCGGAGAATACGGTTGTTTATCCGGGACACGGACCAACAACCACGATTGGAGAAGAGAAAAGAACAAATTATATCTTACAATTCTAAAAAAGAAAATCCCTGCATCAGCGGGGATTTTTAGTTGGAACCACATAGAAACATAGGTCACATAGTTTTTATAAAGAAAGATCTGCTATGTGTTCTATGTACCTATGTGGTTTATAAAACTATTTTTTACGGAAGTAAATTCGCACCGGAACTCCTTCAAAATTGTACATTTCACGTAAACGGTTCTCCAGGAAACGCTTATACGAATCCGGGATATACTGCGGCAAATTACAGAAGAACGCGAATGCCGGAGCATGCGTCGGTAATTGCTGCACATACTTGATCTTCACATATTTTCCCTTCAAAGATGGCGGTGGATTGCTGTCAATGATCGGCAAAAGTACATCGTTCAGCTCGGAAGTGGAGATTTTTCGCGTACGGTTCTCGTAAACATCCATTGCTTTTTCCAAAGCTTTATGGATTCGCTGTTTTGTAAGAGCAGAAGTAAAAATGATCGGCACATCGTTGTATGGTGCCAGGTCATTTCTCAGTTTCTTTTCGTATTCAACGGCAGTCATGGTATCTTTCTCTACCAAATCCCATTTATTGACCAAAACAACCACTCCTTTGTGGTTCTTTTCGATCATATAGTAAATCGTCAGATCCTGTTTCTGGATTCCTTCCGTTGCATCGATCATGAAAATACAGATATCTGAATTCTCAATGGTTCGAACAGAACGCAAAACCGAGTAATATTCGATGTCTTCCGTTACCTTCGCTTTTTTGCGGATTCCTGCCGTATCGATCAGCATGAAATCAAACCCAAAAGCTTTGTAGCGCGTATCGATTGAATCCCGTGTTGTTCCGGAGATGTTTGTTACGATATTCCGTTCTTCGCCCGTAAAAGCATTAATCATAGAAGATTTCCCGACATTCGGTTTTCCAACTACAGCAATACGCGGAAGATTTTCCTCCTCCTCACCGCGTGGATCTTCCTTGTCAAAGTATTTCACTACCTCATCCAAAATCTCACCCGTTCCGGAACCATTTGCCGCGGAAAGATCGAATACTTCACCCAATCCGAAGGACCAGAATTCAGCCGACATACCAACACGGTCGTTGCTGTCTACCTTATTGGCAATCACCAATACTTTCTTTTTGGACTTCCGAAGAATATTCGCAACCGTTTCATCCAGGTCTACGATTCCCGTTGTTGCATCTACTACAAACAGGATTACGTTCGCTTCTTCGATCGCAATTTCAACCTGCTTGCGGATTTCGCCTTCAAATATATCCTCCGAGCCTCTTACGTAACCACCGGTGTCGATGACTGAAAACGGAATTCCGTTCCATTCACCACGGCCATAAATGCGGTCACGTGTTACACCGCTCACTTCCTTTACGATAGCATGAGAACTTTCAGTGAGTCGGTTAAATAAGGTAGACTTTCCTACATTCGGGCGTCCTACGATGGCAATAATATTTCCCATTTTTTGTTTTTTTGACGTACTTCACAGCACTGCGTTATAGATAATCCCGGGATTAATACCCGTACTTTTTCAATTTTTGTTCACTGGTTCTCCAGTCTTTGTCCACTTTCACAAACGTTTCCAGGAACACTTTCTGCCCCAGGAAAGCTTCCATATCAAGGCGTGCATCACGGCCGATACGTTTCAACATTTCACCTTTTTTCCCGATGATAATTCCTTTTTGTGAATCGCGCTCCACGATGATCAGGGCACGAATGTGGGTAATGTTTTCGGCTTCTTTGTAAGATTCGATTTCCACCTGGCAAGCGTAAGGAACTTCCTTGTCGCAGTGTAAAAAGATCTTCTCGCGGATCATTTCAGACACGAAAAAACGAACCGGTCGATCCGATAATTCATCCTTATCAAAATAGGCCGGACCTTCCGGAGCCAATTGCAGGATGCGGTCCCAAATGACACCGATATTGAATTTGTGCAAAGCAGAAGTCGGAATAATCTCCGCATTCGGAACTTTTTCTTTCCAGTATTGTACGCGTTCTTCCAATTTCGTTTGATCAGCCAAATCGATCTTATTCAGGATCAATAAAACCGGAATGCGCAATTTGACGATGCGTTCCAATGTTTCCTTGTGGTTCATTTCGTTTTCGCTCATATCCGTAATGAACAGCAAAATGTCCGCGTCCTTAAATGAACTTTCCACGTAACTCATCATCGCATCGTGCAATTTGTAAGACGAGTTCACCACCCCCGGAGTATCCGAAAAGACGATCTGGTGATCATCGCCGTTCACTAATCCGTGAATCCGGTGACGTGTTGTTTGTGCTTTGGACGTAACGATGGAAAGCTTTTCACCCACCAAGCCGTTCATAAGCGTTGATTTACCAACATTGGGACTACCAACAATATTTACGAAAGCTGATTTGTGAGACATATTTTTGAAATTTGGTGCAAAGATACGAAGAAAAAGCGAAGACCGGGTGAGAACAAAGATCGGTGTAAACAGGAGTGCAAAATAAACTCAATAAAACGTAAAAACCTGTCTATCAGACTTCGACTTTACTCAGCCGACTTCTAACAAACAGGTTTTCGTTGAAATTATGCTTGATTTAGAGGGGTTTCTCTTTGGAAATCGCGTCACGGGTATTTTTCTGAATGGCAATTACTCCGAAAAGCGCCAGTACGAACGAGAAGGCAAAAAATCCTTTTTCGCTGCCCCACATGTTGGCGTTCCACAACCCGATCACCAGTAAGGAAATCGATAAGATGGTGCAGAACCAGCTGATTCCGTAGTAAAGGTCCGTTACCGGAATTCCTTCCAGTTTGTCGCGAACGCTTTTTTGAACGCTGATCACGGAAAACAACCCGAACATGATTACGGTGAAGTAATATCCCTTTTCACTTAGTTGAAGGTGCTGGTTACTGAAAATCCCGGTGAAGTACCCGATTAATCCTGTCCCAAAAGCTACCCAGCTTGCAGCGATAAATGCGAATGAAGGTTTCTGTGTCATCGTTTTAAGTTTTAAAGTTTAGACAAAGATGCGGCGTGCTAATCTTTTAGTAAAATGATTTAGCAATACATCAAAAGGGTGAGTTGCGATTTTCCGTACAGAAACCAGCATCAGTTTAGTTATAAGTAACTATATAGAATAGGAAGGAAAAAACTATTATTGGGATCGAAAAATAAGATACCATGAAATTAATCACGCTAATCTGCTTATTGCTTTCGTTTTCCGCTATTTCCCAGATCAAACCCCAAAACGATATTCCTTTGGAAAAAGGATACAAAATAAAACTGGGGTATGATGACACTTACCGCACGTTTGAGAATTCACAGTATTTGTTTGTTGTTTACGATAAATACGGTCCTTTTGGAGGCATGAATGATTATTCCTATTATACCCGGATCCGGAAGTCGGATATGAAAGTGATGAATAAACTCACAACGATCAAATACGACGAAACTGTAATTATTGCGGAAGATTGTATTTATTACTTTAAACTGGCGAAAGATAAGGACGGACGAACAGCCGACAAGTCCCGGTGGAATGTTGAAATGAATAAATTGGATGAAAACAACCAGGTGGTGGAAACCCACCGGATCAATGTTCCGAAAGCATACGATAAGTTCTATAAACCTTCCTTTCGGGTAACTGTTTCAGAAGACAAAACCAAATTCCTGGTATCGATCTCCAATAGGTCTTTTTACGTGATGGATAAAAACATGCAGGTGTTGTTTAATCATACTTACGATGAATACCTGACCAATCATTATTTTGTTGATAATAACGGTTCAGCTTACAACCTTCGTCAAGACAATAAACTAATGATCTACAATGCGAATGACAATTATACTGTTACCGAACACACACTGGATGTTCCAAAGGAAATCCTGGCTAAAAATTACATGTTTAAAGAGCAGAATTTTCAACTCTATTCCGATAACCGGATAGATTTTGTTATGACCTATGAAATGGTTGAATATGGTTCAAGTACCCGGGAAACTTACCGGCGTAACGTTCATTTTGCAGTTTCACCCCGCACAATGGATGTAATAGCTCACGGTGCAAGTGAAAGAGGAATGAATAATATCATTGAATTGTTCGGAGGGCTTGAAGTAGTAACGGATCAGCCCTTAATACTTCAGCTTCCCAATGAATTTACAGTAGCTAAATTCAAATCCGGAAATGTGTTTTTTGCACAGCAGGGGGAGTATTCGTACACCAAACTAGTGCGTACAAACAAAGACCGCTCCCGCACACTTTACATGGACCTGGTAGGGAAAAATGGTGAAAAGCTGATCAGCAACCAATACACGATCGTCACAAGAGGAGTGCTTTCCCAGCATGGAATAGGGGTGGATCTCAATTCGGAAACAGTAGGGGTTATTTTTAATCTCCACCAAAAAGATTTGCAGCAGTACCTTTCCCAAAATGCAAACAAAACCGATTTCAAAGCAAATAAGATCGCCGATAAACCCCAAAAAATGATTGGGGTCATGGATTTATTCTCAGTAAAAGACGGAACTTCTTTGTACCACCATGTGGTTTTCTCCCCCGAAGAATCAAAACAGCAAAAAATGGGTTCTCAGTCGTGGTTTATCAGTAAATCGAAAAATTCAGCATACTTTATTTCCAATTCAAAAGGCCCGCATTTACTGGATCTGACTCTTCCTAATTGAAATCAAACAGCGGTGAGTTTTCACTGGTTTAAAAAGGAAGAACCAACTTTTTTTCGCAAATGCTTGCATATCGATAAAAAGTGCGTATCTTTGCACTCCACTAACGGAAACGACTGTTAGAAATTGAAATAGCAAAAAATCATTTTAAAGATATATTGCGGGGTGGAGCAGTTGGTAGCTCGTCGGGCTCATAACCCGAAGGTCGCACGTTCGAGTCGTGTCCCCGCTACACAGGACGACAGGGCATCAGAAATGATGCCCTTCGTTATTTCTAGACCTCCCGAAACCCCTGCTATTGCTGAGATTCTCTGAAAGAAGATATTCACTCTCAATGTTCGATACTCCCCTTTTTTGAAGTCATACACCAAACCCTCAGGAAATAGCATTTTCTGAATTCGCTTCTTATTGTCTATATCTCCGGAAGTCCACATTTTAGGGAGGTCCAGAGCTATCTCAATCGCCTTTTTAATCATTTTTTCAATGTTCGATAATTTAAAAGTGCTTTTGGAAAGGGATTCACCAATTTGGTTGATTTCCGCCTCACACTCAGCTTTAAATTCTTCGTAAACTTCTTTGTCGACTTCTCCAAGCGCATGTCGTCGTTTAACTTTTTTCAGATCGGCTTCGAGCTTGATCAGTTGGTTTTCCAGATTTGAGGTAGCAGTTTTACTTTCGTCACTCAATTCGTCGAACGATTCTAACAGGATAGCCTTCATCGGTTCAATGAATTTAGGATCAGCGAGCGTATATGCCCCTAATAAATCTATGAATTGGTTGTGAAGTTTCTCCGCGCTAATATTTTCTTTAGCCCCGTTTACATTGTTTTTATAGTAAGGTCGGTTATTTCTTGACTTTACAAGGTATCCAGTAAGGTTCGTTTCATTCGTTGCAGACTTCACAAAACCTTTTAAGGGTAGTGCTTCCTTATAAGAATCATACCGTAATCCTTTCTGACGACGTTCATCCAGAACCTGGTTTATATGCTTGAAAATCTCCTTTGAGATAATCGGTGGGTGTTTAGCTTCGATAGCTTCACCTGGAATTAAAGATGAAACAATCACACCGCAGTAAACCGGATTCCGTAAGTAGTCGTGAAGGTTCTTTCGATCTTTTCTAAATCCTTCCTTACGAAGTTCGTTACAAATCCTTACGTTGTCCCAATCATACTTATATTTCAACATAAAGGCTTTGCGGAGCAATTTACCATCTTCGTTGATGACAAGTACAGGATCTTTTCCTCGCCCGGGGTTTGTGTTGGTATAACCAAAGGGAACAGTTCCTACAATGAAACCGTTTCTCAACTTGTCCTGCATTCCTCCCACGGTTTTATCCCTCCGCAGGTCATTGTCAAATTTTGAGAAAAGCAGAAACAGATCTTGCTGAAATGTACCGGAGGAAGTTGACGAATCTACTTCTTGAGTTGCGGAGAGCGCATAAACACCCTCCTTTTTAAGTTTTTCAAGCACTACAGACGCACTCATCCCTGAGCGAGACAACCGATCATAAGAATACACGATGATAAAACTGACATCTTTTCGACGCTTGACGAATTCAAGCATGCGCTGAAATTCTTTTCGTTCGTCAGTTCGTGCAGATTCGTGAGTTCCTCCGAAGTATTCGATGACCTGAATACTTCGCCGGTCTGCATACATATCGCAATACTTCTTTTGTGTCTCCAAACTACCGTTGTTCTCGGCCTGTTCTTTCGTGGAAACACGGGTATATATTACTGCTCCGTTACTTCTTCTTTGAGCTGGTAGCGCTTTTGCGGTTAAAGCTGCAAATGATTCTAGTGACTTGTTCATTTTTCTTTCCATTACTAAGGTGCAGAAGAGCTATTCGACATAGCTCCCGCATAGTGTCTAAAAATTGTTGTCTTAATTCGATGCTCATTTTCTCAAATCCTGGGTATGATTTGAGGCTTTCGGCATTCATTTTTCCAACACGATTTTTTGTGAAACTCTTGATTTTGGTGAGTTCTTTGCGGATGTTCGCTATTAAATCCGTGACCATATTACGAGATATTTTGGTGGTGGTGAACCCTTTAGGGGCTGATTTATGCTAAAATTTGCTAACTTTTGTTAAAAGCTCCGAATGAACCTATTTTATACAGATCAAAGGTTCTTTTAAACGGCTTATCTTTTGTTAATCAACTGCCTGGAGGGCGTCTATTACTTCGTGCTGTTTGTAATAAATCCGTCCTCCCAAGCTGTAGGCTTTTAGTAATCCCTCTTTGGTCCACTTGCGAAGCGTGGGTGACGTGATCTGGAGAAAGTCTAAAGCTTGTTTACAGGTAAGCAATACGACTGTTTTAGATTTCTTTGCTTTCATTGTCTGTTTGTTGTTGAATAAATGCGCGAACCGGTGTAATCAACTTTGGATTCTGCGCAAGTGTCATGGCAGTTCCCAAAACAGCCTGGAAATCTGCATCACCGAGTTCCTTTTTGTAGTGTGCAAATACAGTAATCAGTTGCGATGTGTCTAATCCATTGATGGGTTCCGAATCGGTAACCGGTTTTTCGTTTTGTCCCTGGTGATCTTTTGTGTTCAAAACGCCATCCAAAAGCGTGGTTTTGCTCAAACTGCTGATCAAACCTGCAACTTGTCCGGAAGTATCGTTTTCTTTCGCTTCAAGAGCTTTCCGCAATTGCTTGATGGTTCTTTTTTGTCTTTTTACTTTACTTCTCAGTTCGGACATTTCCATTCCCTGGGCATAATCACGTTTGGTCCGCGCAATCAATGCATTCACTTGGATTTGGGTGTAACCTCCTTTTTCGGTTTCTGATTCTCTTAAAACAAAGGCGTACTTATCTGCCACACGGGATGAACCTTTGTAGATCCAAACACTCAATTCTTGTGTCCATTCTCCTAAACACGCTTCGTAACTATAAAACACATCCGTATTACTGGTTCTGGGTACTACTGTCAGGTGATCCAGGCGAATTTCGTAATCCCTGCCGTTTCCTTGTCTCTGTAAAAAACACAATTGTTCGTAAAGACGTTGGATGATTTCGGTGCTGTAAGGCTGTCTTCTTTCCATGATTCAAACGATTATAAAAGAGACATATCGGGCAGTTCATCCTCCCACTGATTTCGGTTTGGGTCATCTGAGAAAAACGCCCGGTCTTTAGGTATTGATGCCAGATCATCCTGAATCGGTTCATTCCAGGTTCCGGAGTAAGACGATCTATCTTTTCCCTTGTTACCTACTGGTGAAGAATCGAATTCTGATGCTTCTTGATCTAAGTCCGATTCATCTTCATCCCAGTCCGTCCCCTCAACGGTTTCATTTGCTGCAATCTGTTCCGGGTTAACTTCAGTGATCTTATTGCTTGCTGACTGCTCTTCTTCCTGGTAATGCTTCAGTAATGTAGCATACAACCAACCATCTTTCACGTCTTTCAATCGGTCCGCAATGGTCATTTCAGGATTCTTGCGGTATTCTTTGGATTTAGCCACGCTATGTGCAAGTGTACTAGCACCAACTACGCGCAAAAGTCCGGATTCATCGCCCATGTAATGTCCTGCTCCCATCAATGCAATGGCAGCAGCAGGAGCAATTTTCCCCAACGAAGCGCTTAATGCAGTTCCCAAACCTACTCCGGCAATATCGGCAACCAGTTTCAACAAGGTATTTGGAACATTGTTTTTGGTTGGTCGTTCATTGAATCCGGCAAGCAATTGTTTGATGGAGGAAGCACCTGTTTCTTTCAGCTTATCTGCTTTTTTCTTCTTTTTCTTCTTGTCTTTTTTCGGAATCTCGTCCAGGGAGAACTCATCGTCATCCAACAACTCCATCCGTTCTATTCTTCCACTTGTTTTCATCGTTTTCTTTTTGTGTTATTAATCGGGATTCATCCCGGCTTTCATGCACAAAAGTTACGATGTCTACAAAGGGTGGGGGTAGATCCGGGTGTACCCAGATTGAAGAATAAAATGAATTTCAGCCTTTTTGCTGGCTATTGAGAAGCATGTTTATATCCTTATCAATCAAAGCAACGATGGGTTTATGGGGCAAAGCATCAAAAAAAGGACGGATCAAGAGCAGATTTTGAATCATTTTGGAAGGGCTGGAATGATCAATGGGGCGTTTAAGCTTTTTGTAGATGTCTGAATTGGCAATATCAGTTACCGGAAGTCCTAACAATTGATGTAAAAGCATGGCACAATCCGATATATTCGCTCCTGCTCTTGGGCGAACCCCTGAAGCTGTAAGCAAGTAATGAAAAACCAATGTTTGCTGTGAACGGGTAAATCCAAATTTTGGTTCAGGAATGGAAGATTTTAGAATGATGGTTTGCTCCTTTTCATCCAGTTCTGATTTGAAGAGTATAAGCGCCTGGTGATAAGCCAATAGTTCGAACAGATCCTCGGCTGCCATATTCAACACCTTTTGTTCATCTGAAACAATTTCAGTGAGTGTATGATTTGAACTTAGTAAATTCCTGTAATATGCCGGAAGCGCATCATAATTACGAGGTGTTCCCGATGTCAATGCCAGTATTGCTGTTTCAAGATCTTGTAGGCTTTGTTCCTTATGTGCTTCGAATTGCTCGTTAAACTGCTCAAATGTCCATGTGCCGAATAATTGCAGATGATAATTGTGCAATCTCTTTAGAGATTGAAACAGATGGGATAATTCTGGAATTTGCGCTTTCTGATTTTCAATGGAATCACGGGTAAATTGGGTGGCATCTACAACACTAATAGAATTATTTAGTAGCTCCGAATAAGTGGATTGGAATTGTTGTAAATAGAATGAGGTTCTTTGCTCGATTTGGTCGGAAGGATGGTGATTTTCCATGAAAGTTTGATTATACCTCTAGTAACGGAATAATTGCTCATAAATTACAAGGATTACTATCAAAAACTACTCGAAAATCAATTTCAGGGTATTTTGTCTTCTACTAAAATAGCTATACACTTTTTGAAACAAAAAAAAGTAAAAACGACAAAAAGTGTATATGAAGACAAAAACAAGAACGATGTACCCGGAAAACATCAAAAGACAAGCAGTTTTGGATTTTGAATCGGGTAATTTCACACTTAGCCAAGTGATGGAAAAATATGAGATTAAATGGGGTGATAATGTGCGTATTTGGGCAAAAAAATACAAAAGCCCAGAGAAAGAGGACGGTCGGCGAACACGTATTGATATGGCAAGCCGTAAACGTGCGGTTTTGGAGATTGTACAAGGTTTTTCAAGTATTGAAGAGATTGCGGAACGTTATGAACGTACAAAGAACTGCATAAAGAAATGGTTTGAGCAATATTCTGCCGAAGTGCTGACTGAGCCAGAAGCGTTACCAAATGAAGAAGTTTGCGTAGAACTGCCTATGACTAAAGAAGAAAAGCAACGGTTTAAGGAAATGGAAAAGGCTTTGAAAGCCGAAAAAATGAAGGTTTTAACCTTGGAAACGATGATTGACATTGCTGAAAAGAAGTATAAACTAGAGATCAGAAAAAAGTCTGGTTCCAAACAGTAAAAGAGATGCGCACACACCATAAAAAAATAGGTGTAAGGCAGTTGTGCCAACTGTTTGGAAAAACTCGTTTAGCCTATTATGACTGTCTAAATCGGGAAACGGTACAAAAAAGGGAAAATGCCTTGGTATTGGAAATGGTTTCTTTGGTTCGGGAGGATATGCCTGGACTCGGAAGCGCCAAACTTCATTATTTACTGAATCCCTCTTTTGAGCGAGCAGGGATTAAAATGGGACGTGATAATTTACATCGCCTTTTGTGGAATAACAGAATGACAGTAAAACGCCGACGTTATCGTCCACGTACTACGGATTCTGACCACTTTATGAAAAAGTACCCCAATCGGCTAAGAGGTGTAACAATTGATGCGCCCAATCAATTGTGGGTAAGTGATATAACCTACATCCGGATTAACGGAGATTTTAGCTATTTATCATTAATTACAGATGCTTATTCACATAAAATCATTGGTTATAGCTGTGCTACTACTTTGAGTCGATCTGGACCGCTTAAAGCCTTGAAAATGGCACTAAGCAACCTAGGCGAAGAAGATCAGGGTATAATCCACCATTCAGACCGTGGATCGCAGTACTGCTGTTTTGACTACATACTGATACTCAAAGGTTATCAAATGACAATCAGCATGACACAAGAAGGCGATCCGCGAGAAAACGCCATTGCAGAACGCATAAATGGTATTCTCAAAACAGAGCTTGGGTTAGGGCGAATATTTCCAGACCATGACAGCGCAAAACAAGCGGTAGATCGGGCAGTCGAAATTTATAACGGCTTGCGACCTCATGCCAGTTGTGACTATCTGACACCTCTACAAGCGGAACAGAAAACAGGTGCATTAAAGAAGCGTTGGAAAGAATCAAAATTAACTTGGACGAACATGGCAACCAAACAGGAAATTTATTTTTTAGCAAATCAACGTGTATAGTTATTTTAGTGCTAGATTTGAACGTGTATAGCTATTTTAGTGTTGAAAAAATATGTGTATAGCTATTTCAGTTCTACTTCTTACAAGTGTATAGTTTTTCTAGTACAGGACAAGTACAGGACATTTTCTAAAAACACTAATGTAATTATATGTAATTGTCTGGTTTTATCTGTTATTATTTGATTATACAGAAATACCCACCGATAAGTGGGTATTTCTAGTTTTCAAAACCTAGATCAAATAGTTCCAGCAAGTACTTATCTAAGCTACTCTGGATTAATCCTTTGTAGAATTAAGCAATTCTCTAACATCCACCTTCAAAGCATCTGCAATCAATAACAAAGTTTCCAAAGAAGGCTGCATATCGTTCGTACACCACCGGGAAACAGTTGTGGTATTCTTTCCGATCTTATCTGCTAACCATTTATTTGTTCTTCCTTGTTCTACCAGAACTATTTTGATTCTATTAATTGCTTTTTTAGCCATTTTAATTCTTGAATACGTAAAGAAAATATCCTTTTACATCAAAAATATAGCTTCTGAAGCACTTGGTTCAATAGTGTAATTTGCATATATAAAAGCATAAAACGAAAATAAAATTATGTAATACGAAATATTAATGTATTTTTACAGTAATTAAAAATTAACTAATATGCCATTGAATTATTGAAATTGGTTACTATGAAATAATAGTACCTTTGAATAGATAAAATTCAAAGAGGTACTTCTAAAATATTAAGAGTAGCGTTAGCTATTAGGTCTTGTCTCCCGAAAATCGCCAATTTACGTGCACAAGAACTGATAGACTAACCACTCCTGGGAACGGGCGTGGTTGTCTTTGGTTTATTGTGCACAGGGCGTTTGGCGATGCCTCGGGGACTTTAAGCTGAGCACCACGCCTGCTTGTTTTATCAACTTTCTGTTTTGGTGCTGAACAGGTAATAAACCTCCTATAAAATGGAAACACCATCATCCGCACCAATGAAAACCTCCAATACATTCGTTTGTAATGAAACCATCATCATAAATCTGATTAAGCAGGATTTGATTAACTGGAAAATGATCCACTCACTTCAAAAAGTGCAGGTTCGCGCAGATGATTATCAGTTGGATATTGGGTCGATCATTTTTGAGATAATGGACCTGGATGATAGAAAAGATGTTGACGAGCTATTTGAGAAGTATGAGGAAATGTCAAAGCCTATGCTTCAACTGTATACAAGTCAATCGAATGACCAAATAGATGTGCTTGCTTCCAAAATATATGATTACCTTCTAGGCATTCAGCTAAAACCATAAAAAACAATTGCCCACTATTTTGTGGGCAATTGTTAGGAATTATCATGAATAAAGTTGGTTCTCTCTTTGGTGCATATTTTCTTGCTCAAAATTAAAGTGCCGTGGTTCTTCTATTACACTTCTGTTTAATCTATTTAAAATCGTTGAAAAAAATATATCTATTTTCTTCTTTGTAACAAAAGACTACTTTTTTATGCCTAATCGGTTTATTTTGTATAAACTCCACTTTGCTAGGATTACAACTGGTGTTAAATGTAAATATGAACCCATTCATGAAATAACAGCTATCTGTCAATTCCACTTTATTTTTGATTTGCCAATTGGACTTTTTAACAATTTCAGCTACATCTAGCGCAAATTTATTTAACGTCGAATCGCTATAACCATCAAAATGATCGCATCGTATGATATGTCCTGTAGAATCAAGTTCTACATCATATGAAAAATGATATTGGCATTGATACTTTTTGTCTTCCAAATCAACTTTTTTAAATTTTTTCACAATCTTCTTTCGAATTGACTTGTTCAATACTTCACATTTCATTAGAAAATTGTAAGTGATTTGCCTTTCCATTTCAAATTTATTCTTGAAGACAATGGTGTCTTGAGAAAAAGAAACACCTCCAAATATTGTAATAAACAGTATTTGTAAAAACATAAATTTCATAACTTAAAATTTAAAATTAAGTAATCCTGATTTCTGGGTATCAAGTAGAATCATGTAACCAAATTTTGGTTTCGCACCACTACTTTTTACCTTTTCTTCATTTCGAACACCCCACATTATCCATCCGAGTTTGTTTTCTGATTCATCAGTTGTAATTTCGGCACTTGTAACTCCCCCTTTTCCATTAGTACTAAATGAGGAGGAAGACCAATCTCTATTTGCAAAAATTGTAACACCAGATGGACAAATATAACTTAATTCTTGGATCATCATTTTATCTCTTCCAACAGTGCATGAGCTGAGTATTAATGTCCCATTTTCACAAAGAGTATCAAGAAAATTAATTAATAATAATGATGCTTTAAATTCGTATTCATTAACGGTTGTTCGAACACCTCTCCTGGCTTCTGCTAATCCATATTTTGAAATGTACGCATCTCTTTTGGCTGGATTTTCCTCTGACATTTCAAAAACAGAGGTCATTACATTCATTGGATTATAAAGTTTATCAGTAGTTTGACCACCATGTGTCCTAAAAACCAGTGATTGAATTTTATTATTCGAAAATGTAGATGAATAAATTTCATATGCTTGTTCAATACTGTTAGTGGATATCAACCATGAATTAGAATCCCCTATTTGTCCGGAAAAACCATTTTTAATGTTGTATTCGCCATTTAGGCTAATTATAATGTTTTCAATATTTACATATTTATAGCCACCATAATCCCCTGTCCTTACAAAAATACTTTTGCCACTACTTGATTGAAAGTTCTTAACGTTATCAACGTTTATCCAGCCCTGTCCTTCACCATTACCAGTGTATACTTCCTGAATATCACCATTACATCTCGTTTCTCCTTGAACAGGTTCTCCCTCCATTCCTGTTGGATCAACAAAAAACATGGGGTTATTATTAAATGCAACAAAAGGTGACATTTCGGGATATTTTGCCATTAAAGGATCTAGGCTAATAAACCTGCAAATCCATGCAGTATAATACCTAGCTCCATAATAATACAAACCGCTTTCCGCATCCTTTTCCTTACCTGAAAAACGATAACGTTTCTTACTAAAAGTACGTAATGAGCTATCCCCAAAAGGGTAATACTCCTCTTTGTCAATAATTGTCCCATTGGTACTTAATCGGGCAATAGAACTCCCAATGTAATTATCCAAATTGAAAACCACAGAATCCGTAATATCATCTGGAAATAAATCACCAACCCTCACCATTGCAATTCGAGTTTGGTTATCCATTAAATGGACATAATTCTTTTCATAAGTCATCCCATTTTCCAGAATATGATATTCGAAAATACCGTCAATATAAATGGTCCGTTCATATATGGGGTTGGTATTCGTACCCGTTCGTACAAGCTTACTCACACGGTTCATTCCCGAATAGTCATATTGTGCAAATATAGTAGGATCAGCACTTCCAGTTTGATTGTAATATGCAATTAATTGGTTAGCAGCGTTCCACACATAGTTACGTGTTGTACCAGCTGCAATTTGGTTTCCACAATCGTCATAGGTGAAATTCTCTAAAAGAATTGGTGTGGGTGTTTCTACCTTTTGCAACGTATTTCTACCTGTATAGTAAGTGAAATTTCGCGTAAATCCGTTCGTTCCCAATTGTTTTATTTGCTGAATATTTCCAAGTTTATCAAAAGAATAGTTTCGAGTGTAAGTACGAACGTTATTTGCATTGGGAATACCCGGAATTGGTGCGTCGCTATACAAGTAATCATTTTCATGTTGTGCGTCACTTTCTCGTCCGTCAGCTGAAATTAATCGATACGATGGATCATAATCAAAGTTCCTATCCAACGCATTGCTTCCTAGTGTAGAACCATTAATACCACAATCATTTACACGATGAAGCATTTTTAAAATATTTCCAATTAAATCAAACTGAAATCCATCATCTTGCCTATTCGTACCACTTTGTGGTGTATAAGTTATCAAATCTCCAACATGGCTTTTAGAATACCTCTCACTCCGTTGGCGCAACAATCGAAAAGTGAAATTATCATATACATAGCGAGTCATGATGTCATTGCCAAAAGCAATCAACAAGCGTTGTCCTTTTGCATTGTAAACTATGTTTTCAACATATTCCGCTCCATCATAACCTACTTTTTCGAGCGCTCCTGCTCGGTTGTAAGTTGGTGTTATTTCTTTGCGTTCATTATTAACGTTTTCGGGAAGTGTGATCTTTGTAACGCGATTGAGCGCATCAAAAGCAGTACTCGTTTCAAATATTTGTGCTCCTAAAACACTTGGAAGTCCTGTCCAATCCACAAGGTAGGTTTGGTAGTTATCTAATGCCGTTTTGAGTGTTGTACTGCTAATTACTTGTTGCTTTTTAGATAGTAAATTTCCTTTAAAATCAAAATTTACACATTCAATTTTACCACTTTCATCATACTGTCTCCAAAGATTTCCCAGCAAATTGCTGTCTTTGGGGTTAACTGCCTCTTCTCCATATACAGCATACCCTGTCAGGCGTAAATTGCTGCTTCCATTATTTTGAGACCATCCGTAATTCGGTCGGTTTAAAGTATTATAAGTAGAGATTGTCCTCGCATCTTTCGCATCCAAACTTTCAATCACTTTCCCCACAGCATCAAAAGTCACTGTACTTTCTCCAATATCAATGTTCTTTGTCCTTAATGGGGGTAAAGCTTGTTGTTTCCCGCTTTCATCTTTTTCTGGTAATCGTAGATCGTAGATATACTCAAATACCTTCCTGTTATAAGGATCACGTACTTCAAGTAAATTCCCTCGAATATCATACAGATACCGCATAATTATACTTTCATATACTTCCGCATCAGAATTGTAATACGTTTTATGTTCGGTGGTTTGTATAGTTCTTCCTAACCCGTCAGTCAAGGTGCTCTTTGGTGTAAACCAGTGACTTTCTGGAACCGGATTATTCACCGGATTCGTTAAAGGTGCCAGATCATTGGGATCATACACATACTTTTCCCAAGGTGTTGGAGTAAAAAAAACAGGTGTATTTAAGGCATCAGGAACTCCAAATACAACGCGCTGTTCACTATTATCAGGATTCACTGTTCGAACAACTCTCCCCAATGTATCGTAATACATTCTCACTTTCACACCTAACTGAGGGCTCATTATTCCTCCAACAGTACTTAGTTGAGGTAATGTATAATCAAAATCCTTATCGAAAAAAGGCTCATACTGCTCGACCGATTTTCCTTTATTATTATAAACACTCCAACCGTTTACGACTACATTTAACGGGGCATTTTCATCCCTCTCAATTCCTACAACAGAAGAATTTACTGCATTTTGATCTGCTGATAATCCAGAACTTCCGAAGGTTTGATTTCCAAAAATGACATCTTCTCCCTGTGAACGTGTTTGTAGTAAGCGCCCAAACCCGTCCGTATATTCTACTTTTACAATCGTCGAACTATTAGGATTTTGCTGGTAATGTTCTTCAAGTAAAATTGTTTTCACCCAAACAGGATTTCCTTCATTATTAAAGGCAAAAAAATCATATTCCATGCGTGTAGAAGGGACATAACGCTCATAGAAATTACCTAAACTACTTTTATAATCACCCTCAGTTCCCTTACCAATCAATGCAGTTGCTTTTAACAAACCAAGTGGTGAGAAATCAAAAACCGAGATATTATTATTCGGATCAATTACGTTATTTGCCTGAAAAGTGAGGTAATCATATTCCGCCTTGGTTTCTAGGTAATCCGTTGTGCTGAACCATTGTTTAGTGGTTACAGGAAGAAATTGGTACTCATCATAATCAATCGTTGAACGATTATCGAATACATCTTTACTTTCCAAAACTAATCCAACAGGATATTCCGTTCCGCTGTTCTGCCAATCATATTTTGTTCGATTACTTTCGGCATACCAACCTTGTTCGTGATTTGGAAATCCCGATCTGCGGTCTTTGTAGCCCAAACGTTCATCTCCATTCTGTAATAATCCTTCAAAAGCAGCAGGATAACCGTTTGAACTGCTCCAATCCGGTGTAGCTTTAAAACATTCAGGTGTCTCCGCTTCATATGCAGCTTCAATGATTCCATCAGTTAATACTAAAGCTTCACTTCGAACTGGTAATCCATAGTTTCCGATTTGCCCATAAGGCAAACCTACAAAAGCTTCTCCATCATAAAAATTCAGGGAACATCCAATTATTGGAAGTGTGCTACTGTTGAAAATAAGGTTTTTGTAAGTAAAAATATTCAGATTTGTAGCAGGTTTGGTGGTATCGTACGAAATCGACTTTTTTACCCGGTCTGCCATGTATTGCCCTCCTGGAATGTCTTTATAAATAAATTCGCTGACCCCATAAGTTCCAAGATACTCTCCATTTCCACCCCCAAGTGGAGTCGCTCCACGAGGAAGACCTGCACTCAACTGCCCTCTTGGGTTTCCATACTCATCATAATCTTTTATGAAATTGAATTGATGCATCGGGTCATTTCCACGTTCGTATTGACTGATCCTTCCAGCTAGGCTAAACGAAAAAAACACGTACGTCTCTCCGGATTGTGCAACTAAAGCTAGGGGATCGAATTCTGTTCTAACTCCCATTAAACCTTCAGTAACGGTATAAGGAATATCCTGCAAAGCGGACCCATCTCGTCCATATAATTCTGATCGCAACAACGTTCCTCTTAACGTTCGAATAGCATCTCTTCTGGCTCTTCTCGGCAAAGAACTCAATAGATCTTTGGTTTCGGGAGTTCGTTGAAGGACATTACTATCTCCTTGCCAATATTGATACGAAAAATCCAATTCCTCCCAGCGCGTATAATCCGGACCAACCGGTCCCAAATGAAACCAGCTTTTTGTTTCAACCGGCGGAGAATAATATTCTGCAGTCAGGTTTCCCGGACTGTTTAAGTTATTCTCAGTTCCATCCAACGATCCCTCAGTAAAACGTTCGAATGATTCCGTATCCCTAGAATCAACCTGGGCGAACCCTCTGAATTCACGTTCTGCCCCATCCCAATAACCATTGTGATAAGAATATTCGGTTGCCAGTTTTCCTCCGGAAAGAAGATCATGAACTTCCGTGCGATTCACTACCTGTACCGGAAATGGCAATTGCGTCTTCCAACGAGTAAGTGGATTTTGGTCGTCACGCAAGAAATGTTCGATCGAAGAACCGTAAGTTACTCGCGTAACACTTCCCATATTGTTGTTCATTTCTTCCAACAAGTAGGGCTTGTTTCCCCCGGTGAAATCCAGGAAGAACATCCTTCCTTTAGTTCCGGTTGTTACTATTTGACTCCATACTATTCCAGCTTGCCCTGTTCCCATGATATCTGCTATCCGCAGACCTTCAACCTGGTGCACAGCCGGAGTTCCCATGATCATTACTCCTTCTGAAAATTCATTTCCACTTTGGTTCACGTAAAGTGTAACACGGTTATTTTCCACGAAAGCAATATCGGCTTGTCCGTCACCATCCAGGTCGCCTAAAAGAATCTGTTTCGGATTAAATTGCTCCGGGAAGTGTGGTGCGTTAATCATATTCACCAGTTGACCGAAGCGACCGTAGCCCAGGTTCGGCCAGTATTGAACTCTTCCGGAAGAGATCAGGACAATATCCTGTAAACCATCACCGGTCATATCTGCAAAGCGAATCCGCGGATCGGAAAAACTGAAATTAGCAAAGGTCTTATCCGCAAGGCGCAATTGGTCGAAACCTTTTTCCGGATCATTCAAAAAACATTCGAATTTGGCTCCGTTTCGCAATACATCCGTAACACCATCTCCATCCAGGTCCATGAATTGCACTTCCGGATCCACCAAACTGAAAGACGGTTTTTTGGAATAAGAGCGGTAATTCTTTTTGTCCCAAACATCATTGAAACTCCCGGAGAAATAGCCTGCTTGTGTCTCATTAACCACTAATAAATCACTTCGTCCGTCTCCGTTCGCATCTATTAACTGAACCCCGACATTCCCCAATTGAATGGAAGGAGAAACCGGGATAGTTTTAGGAGATGCAAAAACTCCTTTTCCTTTGTTCGGCCAATAGCGCGATCCCGTTCCGTCCATTTGTAATAAGTCTGGGAGTCCGTTTCCGGTTACATCCACCAATTCATAACCTGCTTGAGCCAATGAAAGTGATGGAATGGGTCCTTTGATTTCATCCAATCCACGAATGGAAGGTTTGAAGGTAGAATAGCCGAATTCCAATGGTGGCATCCATTCACTTTCCTCTCCTTTGTGTCCTTCTACACTCACATCTCTCAACATGGAAACACCGTTTAAAGGGAGTTCTTCCAGATAATTGAAATGATAAGTCTTCACCTTTCGGGTTTCATCTGCATGCGTATAGGTTGAAACGGCTTTACAGCGCTTGGTAGTACGAATCTCAAATCCTTGGCGGTAACCCGAAAATGCATCCGGGCGCTCTTCATACTCAAAACGCACTTCACAGAGGTGTTTTTTCTCGTCTTCCTCAAAGTACTGATTGTATTTGATGGAAGAAAGGTACAACTGATCAGAACTATGCGGTTGTCCTTTGCTATCAGAAAGCAATAGCTCACGTTCGTATTCATAAATGACTTCGTTTCCAAAAGGATCGACTGTTTTGCTTAAGGTCCATCCAAAAAGGGCATTCCGGTTTTCAGGATTAGCGATTACAAATGAAGTTTCATTGAAAGGAAGATCCGGACTACCGTAATAGGTGATCAAACCATCTTTACTTCTTACTTCCCAATAGTTCCTACCATTACTTTTTTTATGGTGAACAATGCGGGCAAACAGACCTTCAGTACGTGGGCGATAAAAGGTACGTTCCCAATTGATCGAAGTTCCATCTTCCTCAATGGTTTCTTTTTCCTGTTTTACGGGCACCAAATCTTCCGCTCCGGAAAGAATGAAAACATCCTTCCGGTCGTCATAAACAGGAATTCCTTTACTGGTTTTACGTGTAATTCCGGGAATTCCCAATGCCCAGCCCATTCCAAAGACACCATTCCCGTTTCCGGTACTATATCCTAGAGATAAGTTTGGCTGCATTCCATTCCTGCCTGCAGGAACTGCGATTGGAACGCTAAAATTTCCTGTTCCTGTGAATAAGTCCGGAGAGAATTTTTCTCCCAAACCGCTTTGAGCTCCCCCGCCCGAGGGAGCTACTATTGCTGATGTGCCTTTGGTGTTAGACATGGCGTAATGTGTTTAGTGGTTATTTAGAGTTAGTTATTTTAATCTTCTTTATTTCTCCTTCGTAAAGACAAATATTGTTGTCATGAGCGCTCCAGCAACAGTATTCGAGACATCATCTAAAATGAAACCTTGATTTTTCCAGTGATTTATTTCTGACTGTAAAACAGTATTATTATTACCGACACCAATGGAATAATTTTTAGTCTCGATATTTTTCAATCCAGTAGTTTTGGTTGTTCCATCGGGAGACGTAACAATCATTTGAGACTGATTCCCTCCCCCCCCGAAAAGTTCGAACGTTCTGATTATTACAGTTTGGGCTGTACTTTCCTGAGCAGACAACTTATTAATTCCTAAACACAACATGGTCATCACCAATGTGATCATCTTCAAATTTTTCATATTCTTTCTTTTTAATCTTTAATTTAAACAATTACAATGGATAAATAGGCAAATCCGCTTTACAACTCACCAATAACAAAATATCCGTTACATTTTCCTGGCTAAATAATTCCCGGTTTATAGGAGTATTGGCAAATGCCAAACGCAATTTCACAAACGGAGTAGCCAGACTTTGAGTATTCAACACATTGGATAACGCATTTGCACTAAATGTTCCGTTAACAGTCATTCCATCCATTGGCTGTGAATTCGTCGATGAGGTTATCAAGCTAAAGTCTGCAATGGAAACTTCATCAGTAAAGCCATCTTTGCGAGCGAAATGTAACAGCACATTAGAACCGTCAAATCGTATATTTTCCACTCCCTGAGGGAACATTTCCTGTTTTAATTCAAAATCCACATAAAAGGAAGTGTTTCCTTCTTGGGCTTGTGCCAGTTCGTACCACTGATCTGGGAAGTCGTTCTTGAATGAGAATCCTCTGCTGAATCCAAGCGTATTATCAATATCCTGTAATACCTGGAAGCGGTATTGGAAGCTGTCCAAAGCAGTGTATTCTACTTCGATGACCACATCTGCAATCTGGCTAAGATCCATGCGATTCGAGAACTTCGGCATTTTCAATTCCCAGCGCGATTCAATTCCCATCCCTTCAAATGGATTCAGGAATTCATTTTGCATGGGCTGCAATTCAAACAATCCGGTTGCTCGCGAAGCTCCTGTAAGCGCCACTTGGTCTGTTTCCATTCTTCTGATTGGAATGCGCTGGAAGGTATTGTTCGCCTCAATTACGGTATAGGAAGTTGTTCCTGCTGTTAGAGTTGCTTTTATATTATCGTAAACAGGCACCAAACCAATCACCGAAACTTTTACTCCATTAATCAAACGCAAATAATGTCCTGGGAAGTCGTAATCAAACAATCGATTCGTCAAATCAAAATTCAATACGCCTGTTTCACGGAATGTTTGGAAAGCATCCGGGAAATTTTGTCCTAATGAAATCATCTTAGTCATTTGCAATTTGCGCTTGGTTGTTTCAAAAGCATATTGGTCCAAACGTGTCAAATCCTGCAGTAAACGTGTACTTCCGGTCAAACCTCTGCGATCGACACCGCCGCCTGTTAAAGCTAGGGCTCCGGTTTGAGGAACTTCCCAATAATCATTCAAAATGAATGGCCCGGCTTGTTCCTGCTGCTCGAAATAATACTGCTGTTCGGCTGTCCTGGCAACCGCGGTTGCAATGCTCAACATGTAACTGTAAGTTCGTTCCAATACATTTCCCATCCAACGATACAATTCCGCATTGGTAAACTTGGTTTTTAAAAATTCCAGGGTATCCGTTGCATGATCCATATTCATGGAAGCAATTTCACGCTCCTGGGAAACAATCCGTGTATTTTGTTCTGCAATTTTGATTTGCTGGTTAGCAATACTGATATCATACCCAGTCAAATCACTCTGAAACTGCCATTCTTGTGAACGACGCTGATAGGAAGCTAGTTGGGACATTATAGATGCTATAGTACCTAGACTTGAAGCTATTAGAGAGGTACCTCCAGACCCACTGTCTTGAGCAGCACTAAGACTTGTATATGCTTGTCCTGCTGCTACTACCTGTCCTGCTGCTGATGCAGTTAATAAGGCCAATGATGCAATCTCATACCCATTCAATCCGCTATTAATCCAATCGTTATAATTGCTTTGAATAAACTGTACTTTATCCAATTGCAGATCTGCCACTGTTTCCTCATTCAAAGCCTGCTTCACACGCATATCCTGTAGTTTCACAGTTGATTTTGCTGTTTGCAGGTCTTGTTTTGCACGTAACTGGTTGTAATTCTCGGCATCTTCTTTTTCAAGTGTTGATAAGAACTGACTTTCTAATTGCTGAGCTTGAGAAACCAATTGTTTAGCACGTTCAATTAAGACCCGGAAACGGTATTGGGACGGTGCTAAGTTTGCTACTCCTGGAAGAACAAGGTTTCCACCCGCTCCAATAACCGGAACTCCGCTTACACTATCTGTTGGTCCTGCAAAAATATCCAATGAGCGTTCCATTCCTGCAATGTTGCGGCAGTTATGGATCTTGAATAATTCCAGGTTGGCTTTTAATTCTAATGCACTATAAACCGGGTTGGAAGGCAAACAGAATGCATAATCCACAAACGGAACGTAGTCTTCACCATATAGAAAGGGTTGATACAATACAGATGCATTTGCGAATACCAGGTTAGCTTGTAAAGCTGCCGGAGCGGGCTGGAATGGGTTGTATGCCAAATCCGGATTTTTTAGAAGCTGCACACCATCATCATCTGCAAAACGAAATGCAAGTGACTGTGCGTTATCGGGAACCGGTTCCAGCAACCAGCTGATTTGCGCACTATTTTCCGGAAGTTCCACTTCGCCAGGAGTTGTAGAAGCAAGTAACGCAAGGGTATTTGTAAAGTGTCCTGCCGCCACATTATTAAATGATTGCGTGTCCAAATCTGCAAATAAATAACGGTAAGCATCATTCATTCGTGCACTTGTACCTTCAATTAATTCAGTGACAGAATCAGCGGCAGGAGCAGGATGCAAAGTTTTAAACCCCGAAAGATACGTGTAGGCATTCGTGAACTTTTCCGCTATCGGCATTTCATCATTGAAGATCGTTACCAACTCTTCTGACGCTTCTTCAATCCATGCCACATTATTCAGACTTTCTAATTCAGATTGAAGCTGAATAAACGAGTTTGACCAATACTTATCAATAGGAGCTTCGACCGCTGTTTCAAAACAAGCATGCGAGCTTGTATAACACTGAGAAGGTTTGATATTCAATTCACTCACTTTCAAAAGACCCAAAACTTCTGTATAAAGCTTTCTTGCATTTGGAACCGTTTCGATCGTATCAATCGTAAATTCCCTATCTCCATACGCGGTCATACATTGAGTGATATTCATCAGTGTGTACTTCGTGTATGCATTGGTACGGGTTTGGGCGATCAAATGCGGGTTTAGAGGATCTAACAACCAGTCAGCCGGACGATCAAACACATTTGAAATGGATTGTTCCAGGGTCAATCCGTAGAATATTTTACGTTTGGTAGTAAGGTTATTCGTATAATCATATACTGAGCGATACCAATCCAGTGCTGTTGGGTATTCTCCTCGTTGTTGCTGATCCAGTGCAATCAACATCGGAACGAAATAATACGCTTCATACAGTACTTCTTTAATTGTACTGGTGCGATACAAGGAACCTATCGGATTTCCCTGCGGTGCATTCAAATTTGCACGCATATGATCTTTGATATTAGCCGTTCGCAGATCAAATTTATCAATGCACTCTCCCGACTCAATCTGAACAGTTACGCGTTTTTCAGGTGCAAGGGCAAATACTACCGCACTTCCAAGTGCCGTCAAATTATTCCGGAAAGTAATTCCTGCCAGAATATCGTTGTTGTAAAGGTTTACTCCATTTGCTGACTCCCATTTCGAACTGTTAAATCGTGGCGCAATGAAAAACACATTTCTATTCAATGCATCTTCATTCAATACTTGCTGATGGATAAACAAATTAGTTGAGGAACTAAACGTGCTGTTAATCTCTGTATACTTTGTTACTCCTGAACCGGTGCGGTTAGCCACAATAAAATGATAATCTGATTGATCTTTTTTGAAAGCCCCAACAACGTTGGTGAAGGATTTTTTAATTGGCTGAATCGGAGTATCCCCGGTTAAACTACCATATCTTCCTATCTGGATCTCATCATCAAAAAGCACGGTAATTCCTGTTACTTCTAAGTTATTAGTAACACTGGAGGTTATTTGGTGTCTCAATGCAGTGATCGGCATTTTATTTCGTTCAAAGAACAGCAGGTTTTCAAGAGCTGTATCAAAATAATCATCCGGAACAAAATAACGCACTTGAACGTGTCTTAACTTCCCATCAGCTCTTTTATAGGTCAAGATAAAGTAAGTGAAATCCCAATCAATTGAATTTTGACAAATGGTTATTCCGACGAATTCATCTAAAGGATTGACAAGTAATAAATCAACTGTTTGGGTTCTATAGGTATACTTGTATTCTATGTCCAAAAGATTAGGCAATTCTATCACTTCTTCCTCGTCCCACTCGCTGTCTGCGGTCATCAAATCCTTCTTCAAATAAGCTAATTTCAGCTTTCCATCTTCTCTAAAAGAATAAAATAACCTCAAACTAGCATCTGTTGATTTCCCGTTACTGTCGAACGTATAAGCAAGTGGTAAACAACCTAGGATCGTCGCATGCTTTCTTAGCGGAATCTCTCTCCAAAAATCATGCTCATTGGAATCAGAAGCATAGAATGGTTTGGAGGAATAATACACTTTTCCGGTTAGTTTACTTTGTCCGAAATAGAAAGTCATGTACTCGCGCATACTATTGTTCATGTCACCGCAGCAATCGAGCGGATCTTTCCTGAAAATGTATGCATCTGTATTTGCCGTGCAAACCAGTTTCAGGTTCTGAATATCCTCGAAGTATTCCTGGTATTTTTTAGCAGCCTGACAGGCATCGACAGGTGTGAAGCGGTTCGAATTCCCAATGGTATCCGCCAGTTCAATAAATGCCGGGCTTTGTCTGCGTTTTAATGTCGGGTACAACAGGTTTTCAGGATAGATGTATGTGAATACTGCCGATCTCCAGGTTGCATAGGAGCCAAGCCACTGCCATTCTTTGTCAAAATTAGGAGCACTGATTGAAAAACCGGTGAGGTAATTATCGTAAACTCCGCTTTCCAAAGAGAATACCAATCCTTGAATGGTTTCAATGGCATGCGATACGCGGCTGTGTTTCACACAGCAGTTGTCTTTTGTTTCAATGAACAATGTTTTCGCAATACGCTCTGCCGCATCATCGAATGATTCACAGTTGTTTCGAAGTGCCTGAATCAGTGCATCCCGCATAGTAGGCAAAGTAATATCTTCCGTTTTCTCAATGACTGCATTCCATTCTTCCAACACTTTCTCCTTGCGCTCTATACGTGTGTTCAACGTATCTTTCCAGGCCTTTTTATCTGCATTCGGAGAGCGCCATTGCTCAGTTTCCTGCACCAGGTTTATCGGGAAGTCAATAATTGCCGGTGTGTAATTTTGGAAGTCATCTCCTGTTAGAACGACATTATTTGTATACTCTTCCTGATTGTATGCAAAATATCCGGTATTGGCCATCTGGATACGAATAATAATGCTAATTAAGCTGTCAAACTCTGATGAAAGCAGATTAGATAGAGCAGTTGGAGTATACTCTGCCCCATTTTTAAGAACAGTGTAAATTTCTCTTAAAACCCTGTATTCAGATATTCGGACATTGAATTGATTTAAATAAGGACGAATATCTTCTCCTGCATCTTCTTTTTTAAAAAGATCAGAAAAATAATTGTAATATGGTGTTGTAGAGGATGTATTTTGACGTGTAACTAAATTATTCAAAAAGATCTCTCTATACTTATCGAACAAAGTCTCAAAATCAAATGAATCATTAAATAGGAAACTAAGTCCGCCAAACATGGAGTCTAAAGAATTCTTGCGAGCTATCCATATATCATGAATCGTTTCTCCCTGAACAAACTTTTTAATGTTTTCGGGTGGAACAATATCCGGAAATACAGTCGGAATGCGGTTCCATTTAGCCAATGTTTGTTGCCACAACGAACGATCCTGGGAATTTCCTCTGATAGGGTCCATTTGGAGTTGGAGAACATTGTAATATTGAATTGGTCCGCCTGCCCAGTCAACTTCCTGTACAATCCACGCTGGTTCCAGGTTATCGGTAAAATAGAATTGTTTGCGTTTACAAGCAGTAACCAATAAATCCGTAACTGAACGCAATTCAATAGGGGTTGGCTGATTGGATGGATCAGCATCTTGATAAGCTGTCATTACCGGGATGATCAATGAGAATTCTTCCGGGGTTAGTGCAAATGCGTCATTCAATACTTCTATTGCCTCTTGTTTAACGAATGCATCATTACTCTGGAAAGCCGTAATTAATGCCGTCATATTTGCATATGGTGGGTTGATATCGTAATTAGTTGACTGGCTTCCCGTATTTATCTCATTAAAGATAAGCTTAAACCCTTCTGCGTTAAAAGGAACGAGTAAGGAAAAATACTCTGTACGCTTTTCGTCCAATTGCTCTTGTCGTGCATCGTAAAGAGCTATATACGGATCTGCATCAGGTGAGATAAGAAGTTGATTTCTGGACACCAGTTCCGGGTCAATGATTGCAACATGGGAAGCATCGATTTCAAGAACATCATCAGGAATGGTTTGCAAAGATGGGTCCCAGGAACCTGAAGAAGGTTCTTTGAGTGCTTTCCAGAAGTATTGAGCATCCAGCATCAGTTTTGCGGGATCAGTGCCGCCCGTTGGGATGTATTTGATTTCTTCTTTCACCCAAAGAGGATCTAATTTTGGTCTTGCGCAATTACGCAGAATGGAGGCTGTTTGATAAAGCTTCAATATTTCTGGTTTTTCAACCGAATACATCGAGTTCAGAAACTGTTCATATGCCAACAAATTTTCCATTAATTCGTTAAATTCGAAAGCATTGGTATGAAGATTCTCAGTTACCAGTTGCATATAGATCGGATCAGGATCTCCGGAACGGATAATTTCATATAACTTCTTCAGCTTGTTATAATAACCCAATTCTGGGGCAATGGGAGTAGGCCAGCTTGATGGAGCGTCCCAGACACTATAATTGAATGTACTTGCTATCGCAGGATCCAAATAAGTGTAACTTGAATTTACACCAAATAGTTTGTCACAGATTTTATCCGGATGAGGGCTGGTTGTTGTGTCCAGGGCAACTTCCGCTTCGTAAATGAAACTAATATTTCCTTGAACAAAATCTGAAGGGAATACATTTGGAGAATCCAAACTCAAAACAACATGCGTACCCAAAGAATTAATTGTTATAGCTCCTAAAGTCAATTTATTAGCTCCGGAAACGGTGGTGCTGTAAACGGTAGAATTTCCACTGCTGATCAACTGAATGGTACCGTTGGTCAATGCATTTACAATAGGTGTTCCTACTAAGTCCACAACAATAGAAGATGTTCCTGCTACCGGATTATTGACCACCGGAATAACAGAGTCATATCTCATAACCGGTTCGTCTCCTGCTGGTTGGAATAAATCCGGCTGAGTAACATCCGGGGTAGATTTTTTCAATCTTACATCCGTATTTGCCCCATTTAACGATACGTTAAATAATTCAAACGATTTAAATTGTGAATCTGCCGGATCCTTAATACGAATTTTATTATTTTGGAAAACAACTCCTGACAAATTGATACCAGGAACTCGTAATATTCTTGCATTAATGTCAACGGAAGTTCTAGAAAGAATCGGTATATCGGTAGGAATGTCTGTAACAAAACGATTTAAGAAAGTATCTGTGTCTTCTTTTCGGTGTCTCCATAGATCCAAGGCAAATTCAGAGGATTTATAAGTCATATCGCCTCTTCCGATCATGTCCGGATCAATAATGGGTTTCCATTCAGCTTTGAATGTAAGATCATCCTCCGGATCAACGTCTTCACGGCTGTATTCAGAGAAGAAGTAATCAGAGCTTTTCCAGAGTTCCCGGAGATAAGCATTTTTCCAAGTAATTACTAAGGATTCGGTAGGATTCGTCAATACATCCCGTTCCGTATCCCGAAACCCGTAGATAGTTTCCAGGTTCTCAGCAGTTAATTCCTGACTGGAAACCGAATTCTCAAATGTTAACCACATGCGGTCGGCTGTAAATTGAGAGGTGCTTGGTGGAACATATAGCAAAATACCAAGCTTATCAGCCAAACGTTGGGCCACAGCCTTTTTCTCATCAGCATCCTGAATCGCTACTATACTGCGCAATTCCTCATAAGATGTTCCTGCTTGAGTAAGCAGTGTTTTATAAGTCAATAATAAGAAGTTCTTGCGATCATTCTCCAATCGTTCAAGTACTTCCGCCGGAAGAGTTTTCGTTTTAACATATTGCTCTAAAATTTCAGTAACAAGACGTAAACGGCAATATTCCTTGTGCAGTGTATCACAATCCACAGAGAAAGAACCGAATGGTTGGAAGAAGTGATCTTCCAATAGAGTCAAAAAAGCATTGTAATTAATCGGAGTGTAAGAAGGTAATCCTGTTTTTCTAATGTGTTTCGCTCCATATTTGGTCAAATCAACCAAGTATGCAAATGGACTTACAGCTGAAGTACAATCTTCACATTCACAGCGATTAATAAATTTGGAAAATGCCGTTTGGGCAAATGATGAATTGGGCAGATCCGGTATAAAAGGAGTCCTTAATTCATAATCTGCTAATTTCGCTGTTAACAGGTTCGTTACTAATTTTTGGTTCTGAACAACTGTATCATGAAATTTCATAGCTTCATACAACGTGAATTCTGCGTCATAAATTACTCCCCAAAATTCATCTTTGGGAGTTTGTGCTATTTTGTATAAGTTATCAAATCCCAGATCAATGATTGATTGGTTTTTATTTATCTCCGGATTTACTGTATATAAATCAGTATGCGCCTGAAGTAAAGTTAGCTCAGACTCTTTAGCCGTGGGTAATCCATCAATAAAACGGATAGGTCCGGCTTTTTTCAGGTCATCAAGTGTACCTAAACCTTCTGTATTCAGGAAATTCACCAAGTCTACAGGAAAAGTTGTCCCACTGATCGATTCTATATCACTAATCGAAGGTGAATAAGGTGTCATCTTCGGAAAAGGTAACGTTGCCACATTCACCATTTTTTTGCTGCCTGGTACGAGGTTCCCAATGGTGTTAGAAAAAACAACTTCCGTATTTGATGGGTCTGATACGATTAGTTCAACATCAATTGGAAAAACACCAGGATTCTCAACCGAAATGGAAAACGGTGCAAAAGCCTTATCTCCCAGATGACCTGATGTAATGGTACCCACACTTCCATCTGCTTCATACATTCCGTCAACAAAAGGTGTTAGGTTCTCCGGGTATTGAAATTGGATGAAAGTCAGAGGCAAATAAAAATTCCACTGATCCAGGTTCCCATCATATGCATACAAACTGCCGTCCGGATCAATTCCGATCCGGGTTGCATCTCCAAGGTTGATTGGTGTTAGTGCCGTCGGATAATACTCTTTGTTGTAATACACACAAAGTCTTCCATTATGGATCACAAACGTACTGATCATGGTGTATAAAACTTTGCTTATATCTGGTGTTGCAACCTGCATATAAACATTCTCCGAAGGAATGGAAGGAGTTCCATTTATTTTGGTATTTATATAAAATTCCTGATCAGCCGTTTTCACACTCACCGGAAGTTGGGGAACAACCACTTCAGCATAGCCTTCAGTGATTGTTTGCTCGGAACCATCAAACAGAGTCTTTGCCGGAGATCCTATTAATCCTTTAAAAGAAATGTTATAACCAACTGGCAAAGGGCGCTGATCGCCCCCCCTTTCTCTTATATTAAATAAAATACTATTCCTAGTTGTCGTTATCTTTTCTGCAATTTGCAGATCGCTTGTATTTACAGGAAACTCAAAGGCGGTAATACTAACTGTATATGTACCAATATCGGTTAATCCTTCCTTTAACACAATATCTTTGATCGGCCGTAATGAGTTATCACCAACCGTGTAAGGATTTTCTCCTGAAATGATATTGCCTTGATAATAAACCTTTGCAAAAACATCTCTGATAACTCCATTTCTTAGGAATTTAGGTGAATCTTTAACCTCGAAAGTGATGGTGAATTCTCCAGCATCATTAGTGGATCCATTACCTAGAAAAAAAATTTCCAATGGGCTTTTCTGCCATAGTTCAACTTCAAGATTTGAAATTTCTTCAAGGGATTCTGTTGATTCAGGTGTGAATGAAGCGTCAATTTGCCCCTTAACAATAAACTGTCTAGTGTTTAGAATAGTGTTTGACATGGTGATTAGAATTTAAGTATTACAATTAGAATAGTGCTGTTAGAAATTAGTTACAAAATAAAAAACGCAAATTATATTCGATTATTTTGTTGCCAATTGTTAAAAAAGCGAGTACAACCCAAATTGAATCTACAGAATTTTTGTTTCTGATTTTTCACAAAGTTCGTGTGGAAGATCGTAAGCTATTTACGCGATGATAACTTGGAGCACTATATTCAGGATTACGATGTGATTTAATAAAAACAACAATCACAATTCGAAAATGACATCACTAAAACAGTTGTATGTTATGAATATCCTCAGCCAACTCCTTGTTCGATACTGGTCGTTTATCCGCTACAAAGAGAAGGATTGTCAGTTTGGCAATCCTTTTTTTGTTTTTGAATATTTTGGTCACATGTTCGTCCAGGTGGCTATCGAGATGATACAAGAGAGTGTTTGTTTGATTTGGGGCATAGTTCAGATGTTAACTATTACCATCAAGTCTTCGTAAAATCTATTAGATGTTTCGAAACTATACCTTACCATTGCTTGGTTTTAATCCCGACGAAATCTATGATTTTCATCAGATCAACGTTAATGATGGTATTTATGTAAGAGGTCATCAAGACTACGAGTCCGTTAGCTTTAGATTCATCCAAATAGCTTCTCAGCATTAGGATTTTTGGGATTTCTGATTATTTTTGAGCCAGAAATCGACTAAACATTATTCACGATATGCGGATTTTTTGGCTTGTAGCAATGTTAACACTGACACCTGTTTACGGGCAGCAGCCAATTCCTCTACAGGAATGCCTGGATAAAGCCGCTGCATACGAATTAATTTCATCCGATGATTACACTCTCCTCAAGCGTTCGGAATATTCCCGCTCACAGTATTGGTACTCCCTGTTACCGACTATAAACTTTTCGTCCGGTTTCAATAGTTCTTTTGGCCGCAGACTGGATCCGATCACCAATAGTTTTGCAACCAACAATGTCAATGCGCAATCCATGGGATTGAGTGTAAACATGCCCATATTTTCAGGATTTAGTTACATAACAGCCCGAAACCGGTTGGACCTGGAATACAAACAAAGCGATATTTTACTCCGGCAAAAACTGAATGAACGCAAGGTTCGCATTATTCAATTGTATATCGAAGCCTGCAAACAGGCCATTCGCTTGAAACAAGTGGTTAAACACGTCGAAGTATATCAAAAAATACAGGGAATTCAACGTCTTTTACTTGAAAGTGAACGAATTGCGGTTACAGACACATTGAGAAGTCATAATTCCATTCTTCAGCAGCAAATGGTAATGAAAGAAACTAACGGTGCTTTGATGCTGGCAACCATTGAACTGAATTACCAAATGGGACTTCCGCTCGCCACCACTCATACTTTTTTGCCTTTGTCCGTTGCAGAAGTTAAGGATGCTGCATTACTGGAAGAATACTTTGGTGTGGAACAGGCTGAAACCAGTATGGAGTTGATGGAGCAACAATTGAAAGCCGAACAATCACGCATTCTGCCGTCTTTAGCATTGAATGGTGTTGTAGCAACCGGTTTTTCCAGTAACAATAAAGACGGCTATGGTTCTACGGTAGGCTATGGCGATCAATTAAACCGGAACCTCTACGAGGGTGTTGGACTCTTACTGAACATTCCCATTTTCAACCGTCGGGAGTGGCAACGGAACAAATACCTGTATTCACTTTCATTAGAAAATCTGGAGGACAATAAAGAGCTTGCCAGGCTGCAGGTCCAGAAACGCGAAGCCAAATTGGAGCAGGAATTACTCACCAAAAAATCCAATCAACTCTTGTATCAGGAAATAGCGAGCAACCTGAAAATGGTGTTTGAAAAGTCTTTTTTGCTTTATCAGGAAGGGAAATTACCCTACCGGGAACTAGAAGAATCGTTCATCGAATGGCAGCAAAACCAGCTTGAAGCAGAAATTATTCAACTGGAATATGCAGAAATGCAATTATTTGAAAAAAAACATGCAGCATCTGTGTCGGAGTAATTACTTTAATAGTTATATTTGAAATGCAAGGTCAGCGGAAACGTCTGGAATGCCCAATGTTATTGCATACCATTATTATACTGAACAACTATTCACATGTATACAATCGAAAATTCTATAAATTTAGATCTTAGGAAACAACTCTTGTTATCGATCCCGTATTTTTTCATACCTCCAACTTCTTTGATTTGATCTTTTAAAGGTTTTATCCAGTTATTATTTTGTTTTTAACGCACTGCATTAGCAGATGTGTCAGGATATTGTACAATATGGGGAATCCGAAAACCATCGAAAAGAGTAGGAAAAAATAACTTAATTCATATACCATGAATAACACAGAAAAAAAACTGTCTTTGGACTCTTTCAAAGCAAAAGCAGCAGTTGAAAAATTGGATCTTGACAAACTTGCAGGATTAGCATTGGCTTCTTGTCACGATGCAACAACTACAACAACTACAACACCAACAAAATCGGTGTCAAGTACTTGTTTGTTCCCTTCAGGATACAATTCTTGCAGATGTTGCTAATATTTAGCTAGCTGAATTTATTCAGTAGGAGGGTTTCGGCAATTGCCGAAACCCTTATTTATCCAAGACATTACAATCATAATAATTCCAACCGGTATGGTCGTTGATAAAATGCTTTCACCTTTTTTTATTTCACGGTCGCCTCTGCTTCCATACAACCACATCATCAACTTTTACCGAAAGATTGAACGAGGCGAAAACGGGCTCAACGAACTGGTCAAACTAATCAGCCAGGAAAAATTGGCCCTGGAAGCAATCTATCTTACCAGCCAATCACTCTACAGGGATTTTCTGCTATATCAGGAAAACCCCAACAACCTGACAGATAAAGAACAAAAAAAACTTTATTTAAGTCTTTTAAAATATTTTATCCGTATGACTACGCGGTGCACGCCTTTCGGATTGTTTGCCAGTTCAACCCTTGTCCGGTTCAACGAGCAGGCAAATCCCTCAGGTCCCGCTTCAATTAGTCTGACATCCGGGTTAAAAACTCACCGCCGACTGGGAATGGACTTCTGGAGCGGACTGCTTTCCCGCATAGAACAACTGGAAAATGTGCGCTCACAACTGACTTATTTTCCCAACAGCAGTTTGGCAAAAGTCGGAAACACATGGAAATACATCTCATTCTCTTTCATTGCTCAGCAAAATAACACGGAAGAGATGAACATACACAGCAATGAAATACTGGCGATGCTCATCCGTGAAAGTAAAAATGGATTACACATCGGCGACCTGATACAACTAATTGCTGCAGAAGGTTATGCCGAAGAAGAAGCAATCGCTTACGTAGGTCAGTTAATTGATCAACAGGTGTTAGTCAGTGAATTATATCCTCATGTTACTGGTAATGAATTCCAGGCTGTCATCCTGGATCGCTTGCTTCCCCTTGTAGGCGATCATCCTGCTTTGCACGATACCTTGCTCAGTCTGAAAACACAGTTGACAAAGATCAGCAAAACCGAAGACGGTGCGCTCGAAGAGTATCTCCAAATTGAAGAACTAATCAATCAACTCGGGGCAAAGGAACTCATTGCACCTCCGTTTCAGGCCGAACTATATCGCACTGTGGATGAACAAAAGGTGCCTGAAACCTTAAAGACAACGATCCAGGAATGTATTGAGCTGCTCAGTATGCTTTCTCCTTCAATCCCTAACAAGATGGAGGCATTCCGCGACAGTTTTATGCTTCGCTATGATCATCAGCAGGTTCCCCTGGCACTCGCCCTGGATTCTGACGTTGGGATTCCTTACAAAACCAAGGACGAACCGGAGTTGTTTACCAATCAGGATACCGGAACAGACCTTAAATGGAATAATGCAACCCGGTATAAATTTTCCCTTTACAGAAAAGCACTGCAAGATCAGCTAACGGAAGTAACACTTGATGAAGCGTCCATCAGCAAATTGGGAAATCAAAAGGAATTACCCGATTCATTTGCCTTTATTGGTAATTTGCTTCGGGATAGGGACACAACCCGGATCATTTTTGGCGGAATTTCCGGGCCATCGTTCGGAAATCTAATCTCCCGTTTCTGTCACGGAAATGAAGAGATCATGCACGAAACGATGGATCTGATGGCGGTAGAAGAGCAAAACCACACGGATTGCATCTTTGCAGAACTTGCACACCTTCCGCAATCCAGGTTGGGAAACATTATCAACCGTCCGCACCTTAGAGATTATGAAATTCCGTACCTGGCAGGTTCTGAATTGCCCCTGGATCGTCAATTGAAATTGGATGATCTGTTCTTACAAATTCATAATAACGAACTGATGCTCATTTCCAGGAGCTTAGGGAAACGGGTTATTCCCAGATTGACGACCGCACATGCTTACGAACAGGAAAGCAGTCTTCCGGTTTACCGTTTTTTGGGAGATCTTCAGCAGCAGCAGCGAAAATACATCTTTTGGGATTGGGAATTTCTTAAAAACGAACCCTTTCTGCCGCGTGTTATCTACAAGGATATGATCGTGAGCCCGGCTTACTGGAATATTCTTCGGGAAGAAATGAAACCTTTTCAGAAACTGAAAGGAAATGCACTTCTTGAAGCATTTACCGATTTCAGAATACAGCGCAATATTCCGGACCATGTAAGTCTTTCTGATGCAGACAATCTATTGTTGCTGAGTCTTATAACTGTTGAAGGAGTTGAATTATTGGTTTCAGAATCCAAACGCACCACGGACCATAAACTGGTATTGAAGGAAAACTTATTCAGTACGGACAATTTACTTGTTTCGGATGCCGAAGGAGTATATGTCAGTGAAATGCTGATTCCGTTTGTTAAAACAACGAAACAACAATTCAGTCAGCCGGAAACAACTTCTGCAGAAGCAAGTCAACGAAAATTTCTTCCGGGAGACAGCTGGATTTATTACAAAATATATACTGGTACAGGCGTTTCAGACAACATTCTCTGCGATGTCATTCAGCCAATTTCCAGGAAGTTGACCGAGCAGGGAATTATTTCCGATTGGTTTTTTATCCGCTACACGGATCCGGATTATCATTTGCGACTTCGATTCAAACTTACGGACAGCAACCAGGTACACAGTATCAATACGCTTGTCAATGAATCATTGCGTGAATACATGGAACAAGATATCGTGTGGAGGTTACAACTGGATACTTATGTGCGGGAATTGGAACGCTATGGTCACCAAACCATTGATCTGACCGAAAGCCTGTTTTGTCTGAACAGCAACCTGATAATCGATCTTTATCGTCATTTGTTTAATAACAATCAAAACCAGGATTATCGCATGCTTTGCGCCATTGCAGTAACCGATAGCCTGATCAATGCTTTCACCGATTCGGCTGAAGAAAAATATGCCTTTGCACAAAAGATTCAGGCTGCATACGCCAAGGAATTCAATATCGAGGGAAATACACAAAAAATAGCCAGTGCCAACTTCCGAACTGAAAAACAAAAACTGGAACAACTTTTTGATTTGAAAGAAGTCAGCGACGAGCTTGTTGCGGCTATACGATTAATCATCGGTAACTATGAGGCACAAACCAAAGCGTTGGTTTCTGAAATCATTGCACTGGATTATCCGACCAATGATTTCACGGCGATGGAAACGTTGATCTGCAGTCACATTCACATGTTTATGAACCGATTCTACACCACCAATCAGCGCTTTTTTGAATTGGTCATGTATATTACTTATGAGCAGTGGCTGAAATCCGTAAAGGCGCGTAAAAAAGTTACCTCCAATACCGTATCACTATGAGTACAGCAATGGTCATTCATCCATCCGAAACAGCCGTAAAAAACAAGCTGAGCAGCATCATTCGGGAAATAGATTCAAAACCCTTTGATGAACTTTTCCAGGACCATGGGATCATGCGTGGAGCTGCCGGAATTGCACTGTTTCGTCTTTACGCCGATCGCTATTTGCTTTCAGAAGAGAATACAGCACTAACGGATGCCTTGATCAGCAGCATTATTGATTCGATCGCTCAAACAAAATCTTACAGTTTTTCGGATGGGATTGCAGGAATTGGCTGGTTTCTGAACCACATTCAAAAAAATGAACTACAGGATTTGGGGCTTGATCCCCTGCTAAATGTCCTTGATACAATTCTGGAGAATCCGCTCAGGTACGAACTGGAGCGGGGAAACTACGATTATATTACCGGTTCATTGGGAATTGCATTGTACTATCTTGGAAGAGACACTGAAGCAAGCCGGGAACTTGTTGCGTACACCATCCGTAAACTGGAAAAACAAGCCCACCAAATTACTCCGGAAAGCATAGCATGGGCTCTACCCGAGGTAGAAACGGATGAGCAATCGGTTTATGATTTGGGATTATGTCACGGAAATGCTTCCATTCTGGCATTTTTGCTGAAAACACACGAAGCCGGAATCGAACAGGAGATAACGCAAAAACTCATCAATGGAGTAGTGAACTATTTCCTGACAATAGCCCGGGAAACCCCGGAAATCAGCGGTTCATACTGGCCCAACCTGGAAGATGGAAGAACCGGTATTAAAAGCCGCTTAGCCTGGTGTTACGGTGATGTCGGGATTGCAATAACCATTCTGCGTGCCGGAATCTTGACTGGAAATGAAGAATGGAGAGAAAAAGCAGTCGAAGTACTGGAATTGAATGCTAAACGACGCGAGTTGAAAGCCAATCAGATCCTGGATGCCGGTTTGTGTCATGGAGCTGCCGGACTCGCATTCATGTTCGGAGAAGCCGGAAAATTAAGCCAAAATGCTGTTCTTATGGAAACCGCAACTTACTGGCTGGAACAAACTTTAGCATTTGATACCCATCCGGATGGAATTGCCGGTTACAAGACTTACTTCGAAGGGCAGAATGAAGTATTCTACTATCCTGCCGCGGGTTTTCTGGAAGGAGTTTCGGGGGTAGGACTGGGAATGATCGGAATCTTGGTTCCTGAAGCCTCCGGTTGGAAAGAATGCTTATTTTTATAAACTATTGAATAATGAATATCACTATGAACAAATTCATACCACTGTTTGCTTTTCTCTTTTTCACGCTAAACAATACATTTTCACAAGGTAACATCAGTTACCAGGAGAGTCTGAATACTGCTTTTGGCGACCGGCTACAGGTTAATTTGTTCGGTCAGCTGGATTCCCTGTTCGGTCAAATTAATGGCGGCGCAATTTCTCCTTCATTCATCCACGAAAAAAATGCTGCGTTGAGCACATCAGTTTTTACCGGATATAGGGATTTGATGGTCTCTGCTGATTCAGCCTATCACATTCAATTTCCACAAGTAGCCAATGTATATGCAATTTCGGGAAATGAGTACATGATTCTTTTGTCCTATATCGGAACAAAAGCCGGAAGACCACCTCGTCTCCGGGCAACCATTCGCCTGATGGCAACCATTACAACGGATAACCGCGTAGTATTTTCTCTTCCTCTGAATGCAGATACGCGCAACTGGAAAACTACCAAAGTAGGGAATATCAATTACCACCACAGCGGAGAACTGAATCTGCAACGGGCAAAATTATTCAATAACAACAACCGCATCATTTCCGGGAAATTCGGATTAGCGGCAGAATCTTTCGACTTCTATATTTGCCCGGAATACCAATCCATCTTAACGCTTCTGGGCTATGATTTTCTTGAAGACGCAAACGGAACTTACCGTGATGGTTACGGAGTAGACGAACATACCATTTTCTCAGTAATGAACAACGAGGATTTTTCTCATGATATTCTACATTATTATGCGGCTAAAATACGCAAGAATCCACGGAATCAGCCGGCAGAAGAAGGGTTGGCGTATTATTGGGGAAATGCTTATTACACGGATAAAAAAGGTGAAATGGTTAACCAGGAAATATTGGTGAATGCACTGAAAGTATATGTTCAAAAGAACAAAGAAGTTGATTTGCTGGCTCTGTTCAATGAAAACCCGCGATTATTCGGTGAATATGCTGATGAAATTTCTGTAAAATCCGTTTTATCCGGAATTATCTGCAAAGAGATTGAACAGAAAAAAGGAATTGAAGGAATTAAAGTACTTCTCAATTGCGGCCGCGGTGATGCAGCATTTTTCCAGGCTCTAAACAGTATTATTTCCATCAACGAGACCAACTTCGATACAGAAGTCAGAAAATTGTTCCTGTAGTAAATTCGTTCCATGATCACACCCGAACATATTTCACCCGTAGGAATCGGTACCTACCGCATGCAGGCAGACAACGAAACACATCAGCAAGCTCTGCTATCTGCGATTCACGCAGGTTATAACCTGGTTGACACGGCAACGAATTATCAGCAGGGAAGAGCAGAATTGCTTATCGGCCAGGTTCTGGAAGCTCATCCCGAGCTTGTGGAAAAGGTCTTTATTATCTCGAAAACAGGATATATTCCGTCCGAATCATGGATGGATGCCGAAATGCAGGATTGGCTAAGCCAGAATTCAATCACGAAAGCCCGTTTAGGAGATGATTTCTACTATTCAATTGATCCGGAATTTATTCGTTTTCAACTGGAAAGAAGTTTGAAAAAACTCGGGGTTTTGACACTGGATTGCTATTTGCTGCACAATCCCGAAAGGTATCTTCAAAGCACAAACCTGAATTCGAAAGAAGAATTATATACCGGCATCAAAGAAGCATTCCGTTTATTGGAAAAGAAAGTAAGTGAAGGGAAAATCCGTTATTACGGCATCAGTTCCAATACACTGTTCTACCCGGAAAAAAACGGTTCAATAGACCTGCGGAAAATCCTGGAAATTGCAGCATCTGTGAGTGAAACACATCACTTCCGATTCATCCAGTTTCCATATAACTTCCTGGAAAAAGCCGCTTCCGAACCAACCTATGATGGTTTGAGCCTACTTGATATTGCAAGGGAAAACAAGTGTATAGCAATCGGTAATCGTCCGTTGAACATGGATGAAAACGGGATGGAATTTCGATTGTCCGATTGCAAAACAGCACCGGGAATTCCCGATGATGCAGCATATCAAACGACAGCAGAGCAATTTTACAGTTTACTGGATATGCGGATTCTCGCACTAACCGAGGGGGAAAGTAAAGCCAATGATTTTGAACCGGTAGCTGCTTTGAAAGCTTTGGGAACTACTTTCCAAAACTCCCAAGCCGTTCAGTTGTTCTTTGATCAGCAACTCAACCCTTTCCTGGATGTAATTGCAACGGATCACGACAAGATATGGGCGCTTGCTCAGACTCTCAGACAACATTTGATCCGGTATTCCGAACGGAAACACTATGAAAAATCAAGTAGTTTTCTGCAGCAACTGGAGGTGAACGGGATCATTCAACAGGAAAACAATGCATTAACAGCCTGCACACATTATCTTTCTGGAAATGGTCCGGATCACATACTCCTGGGGATGCGGAAACCGGATTATGTTTTTTCGTTGAAAGGCCGCTTTACAGCATTGAATAACAACTCCGAAAGTATACGGGAACTATGTTAAAATCATTTGTATCAAAAATAAAAAACTTGTTTCAGCGTGAAAAGTTTCCCGTATTTCTGCAAGCAGACCGCTTTGATTGTGGTCCGGCCTGTCTGAAAATGATTGCCAAAAGCTATGGGAAAAATATCAGCATCGAACACTTGAGATACATCAGTAAGATCAGTCCGGATGGTGTGAGTTTACGCAATATTATCGGTGCGGCAGAAGAACTTGGAATGCAGGCCATTCCGGCAAAAATAGATTATCAGACCCTGGTGGAACAAGCACCATTGCCTTGTATCGTTTTTTGGCGGGACCGGCATTTTGTTATTGTATATAAAACCAAGGGCGACACCGTGTATGTGGCTGATCCGGCATTCGGACGTGTAACTTACAAAAAAGACGATTTTATCCGCGCATGGCATCATAGCGACCAGGTTGATGAACGCAAGGAAGCGATCACCGTACTTTTTGAGCCTACGGCGGCGTTTTATGAACAGGAAGACAATGATCCGGTGGAAGGATTGAGATCCATTCTTCCTTACCTGAAAAATTATACCCGCTACATGAGCCAGGTATTCATAGGGCTTCTTGTTGGAATTGTGATACAGCTGGCTCTGCCACTGGTTACGCAATCGCTTGTAGACAAAGGAATCAATCTTGGCGACATCCATTTTGTATACATATTGCTCATTGCCCAGCTGGTGCTTTTCATCAGCAGCTCTCTCATCAACATTATCAGGAGCTGGTTGCTACTGCACATCGGTGCGCGGGTGAGCATGCTTATTACATCGGATTACCTGGTTCGTTTAATGAATAAAACGACCTCGTTTTTTGATGGAAAGACACCGGGTGATATTCTTCAGCGCATCAATGAATCCAACCGTTTGGAAATCTTCCTGAATACCGCTCCTTCTAGCGTATTTGCTTACCTGAATGCACTTGTTTTTCTGTTCATTCTGGCTTATTACAGCCTGGTAATTTTCGGCATTTTTGTTGTCGGAATCATTCTTTACACAGCCTGGGTGTGGTACTTTATGAAAAAGCGTGAAGCCCTCGATTTTCAGCGGTTTGACGCATCCTCAAGCATCAATTCAACCTTGATTCAAATGGTAAATGGAATCCAGGAGGTGAAAGTAAACGGTTCCGAAAAGCGACATATTTGGGAATGGCAGAAAAATCGGATCAACTACTATAAAAATGCAGTTTCAACACTCAAATTAACACAATTGCAAACTATCGGTGGCGATGTGATTAATGAACTTAAAAATATCCTGATCACCTTTACTGCTGCATTCCTGGTAATCGACGGATCGATCACGTTGGGAGCAATGTTGGCGATTCAATACATTATCGGGCAGGTTAATGCTCCGCTACTAAGCCTGATCGGTTTCTTGCGGATGGTGCAGGATGCACGGATCAGTCTGGAGCGATTCAAGGAAATCGAACATGTAACCGAAGAAGAAGAACAGCTCAACAATAACAAGCTCATTCATTTACCGCCGCAGGTGGAGGGGATCTCTATCAAAAACCTGCAATTTTCCTACGAAGGCAAGAACGGTCAGCCGATACTGAAGAATATCAATCTGGATATTCCGAAAGGGAAAACAACTGCTATCGTTGGAAATAGCGGTAGCGGAAAAACAACATTGGTGAAGTTGTTATTAAAACTTTATCTGCCCACGGAAGGTGAAATTCTTGTTGGTTCCACCAATCTGACACACATAGAGTCCAAAAGCTGGCGTTCTTTATGTGGAACGGTTATGCAGGACGGCTATATTTTTTCAGACAGCTTATTAAACAACATTACGGAATCTGCTTCAGAAGAATTCGTAGATGTAAAAAGGTTGCTGGCGGCTGCAAAAATTGCCAATATTGAAGAGCTCATAAACTCTCTGCCTTCGGGTTTCCATTCCATGATTGGTCCGGCAGGATCAAGCGGCCGTACGTTAAGTGGTGGCCAACGCCAACGGGTGTTAATTGCAAGGGCAGTATACAAAAATCCTTATTTCCTTTTCTTTGATGAAGCCACCAGTGCGCTTGATACGAACAACGAAAAACAGATTGTAGACAACCTGCGGGAGGTTCAAAAAGATAAAACTGTTGTTGTAATAGCCCATCGTTTAAGTACTGTAAGGGAAGCCGACCAGATTGTGGTACTGAATGAAGGCGAAATCTGCGAACAAGGAACACACACGGAACTGGTTGCGAAGAAAGGTTATTATTATACATTGATCAAAAATCAACTCGAACTTGGAAATTGATGAACATAAACTGACGGGGCTCAATGAGCACAGTTACCTTTTTCAAAACATCCTTGAAAAAGTACCTTCCAGAATTATTCGCTGGGGAAACACCTTGTTCCTAATTGTTATGCTTCTATTTCTGATTGCGTTATGGACCATACGCTACCCGGATGTCGTAACTTCGGACACGAAAATTCAATCTGAGAATCCAGTAATTGAAGTTCGTGGGCTTACAAGCGGAAGAATTATACACATTCTAAAGAATAACCGCGCGCGGGTAACCAAAGACGAATGGATTGTCATTCTTCAGAACAATGCAAATTACCACGATGTTGCCCGCCTGAACCAGCAATTATTGTTTGTTGACCATGCGGATTTCTGGAAAGAGATCGATCGATTGAAACCCGATCAACATTACGACCTCGGTGAGTTGAATGGAATTTATCTTTCACTGATCCGGTCGGTGGAGGAATACCAATTGTTTACTTCCCTGAACAGCAGCAGCCAACAGATTTCGGTGAATAAACGCCGTGAACAGGACTTTAATAATATCCGTATCCGACTGGAAAATCAGCGCGATCTGCTGAAAGAAGAGTTGGCTATCGAACAAAAGGATCTGGAGAGGGTACGTAAATTATCCAAACAGGAAGCCATTCCAAAATGGGAAGCCGAACAAAAAGAAATTACGTACCTGAAAATCAAAAACCGCCTGGAAGAGCTGGAGAATACGATTCTGAACACTTCCTTGAACAAGGAATTGGTAAGAAAGGAGAACTTTTCCCTGTCTGCAGAGCAAGCGGAGCGCTTCTTTGAGTTGAGAAGTAATGTCATCACCAATTACGATCGTCTCCGTTCCCAATTGGAAGAATGGAAGAGAAAATACGTACTTGCCGCCCCGATAAGCGGTGTGCTGGATTTTTATGAAATACGCAGCAAGGAACAATTCCTGGAGCAGGGACAGAAGCTTTTTACCGTATCGCCGATCGGAAAACACCACTATTATGCTTACCTGAAGCTTCCTGTGGCCAATTCGGGGAAAGTACACACTGGGCAGGAAGTACTAATCAGGTTGTTCAATTATCCGTACCAGGAATTCGGTATGATTCGCGGAAAAGTGGCTACAGTTTCCTCCGCGCCGCGTGAAGGGTTTTACCATGTAAAAGTCCGGTTAACCAATCAGCTTGTGACTACCAACGGGTCGAATTTAAAAGACAAACTCGAGCTGATCGGAACAGCTGATATTATTACCAAAGACCGTAGCCTGTTTGACCGCTTATTTAATTTTATCTCACACTGATGCAAACATACGAAACACTGAAATCATCCCTTTTCACAACACTTGATACTGAACACAAATTGTTTTGGTTTCATTACCTCGACTGGATGCAATCCCTGCATGAAACAGAAGGAGTTTTAGCAGATGAAGGTACATCGGAATGGGCCAGGCACCGCAATGAACGCCAGCAACTGATTTCCAAAGCAAACGCTTTTTACAGTTCTTACTACGCCATGATTAAGGAAGAACTTCTTTCCTGGCTTTCTGAGAGTGAGAAGGCGCTGCTTGCAGAAGAGCCTAATAGCGAAACCAATGAGGTGGGATCTCACAACACCCAATATCTTTCCCGGGATTGGACCAAAAATCCGGATTACGATCAGGTAGCACTAATTGTTAATCGCATCACGGAACGACTTACCGAATTGGGAATCAGAACTGCTTCCAGGGCATTTTTCCCGGGTTGCGGAAGTGGACGTTATGCCGTAGAACTTGGTGAGCGTTATGACGAGGTTTTTGCCTGTGATTATTCTTTCCCGATGATCTGGAGTATTTTACATCTTCATGAAAAACGCACTTGGGAAATTTTTCACAAGAATGCACGGAATTGCCGCAGAGTGGCAGACACCCTGGAAAGCCACCAGCTTGAAATGACAGAGCAACAGGCTGATTTAATCGAACGAAAAATCCGTTTTTTTGTAGCCGACGCTCTGAAAAATGGTCTTGAAAATCATACCGTTGATCACCTTTATTCCATCTACTTTACAGATGTGCTTCCTCTCCGTATCTGGTTCCAGGAAGTTGACCGGCTTCTGGCGGAAAATGGGTTGTACATTCATTTTGGTCCCTTGGAATACTTTTTTTCAAACGAGAATGAAATGTACACTGCGGAAGAAGTCCGCATGAGCTTTCAAGCGCACGGATATACGATTCTGGCGGATGAGTTTATGGAAACCAGGCACTTGTATAACGCAGGTTCTATGGTGCACCGGGTTTATGACAACTGGCTCTTCATTGCACAAAAACCTCTGCGCAAACTGATAACATCCGATGTGCAGATCCAATTGCACGAAGATGCGGAAATGAACTCAACCAAAGAACAGTATACGCTGGTCTTTCACGACCGGGATTTCACGCTGCCATCCGTTATCTTCGATCTTTTACAGGTATTCCGTGTTCCGCAAACCTTAGGGGATGCACTAAGACTATTGGAGCTGGAAAATCTCGACAAGGAGAGTGAAATACAATTACTTGCCATTCTTCAGGAATTGGCAGATTCCAACATACTTATTATTTCATCGTATGAAACAATTTGATACACTTTACGAAAAGGGTAAATCCGGTTTCACAGATATTATCCGCACTGCGCTTTATCGTTATGACGAAACTATTTTCGACCGCTTGGATTTCTATAACGACCGCATTTTTGAAGAACCCCTGCTGTATTCATATTTTAATACTACGGATAAAAACAAAAGTCTGGATCAAATACTTTTCGGGTATTACAACCGGGAAAAACGTCCGCAGAATTTACAAGTGTTCAGCAATCACAGAGGGAAAATCTATCTTCCACAATACGGTACTTTATCAACTGAAAAAGGGCGGGAAGAGTTTACCTTGTCTTACAATCCTGAAACAGATACCCTTTCTCTTTCTCAAAATAAGGTACCTGTTCTGTTTACCTACACTCCGATTGGGGTACTGAGCCGTTATCCGGACATTGAAATTACCTCGGATATTGATCCGTATTCCGAAAAATTCTTTTTTGATTTTGAGTATTTGACCTGGGAAGAGGCAGAATTCTTTCTCGCTTATAAACCCATTGAAACTGCACCGCATGTTTCTGCAATTGAAGGCGCCTTGCAGTTGATCGATGATTTATTGCCTGCGGATGCTGAGAAACTGAGAACCAGTATTAAAAAGATCATTCTGTTTTACCATCCGAAGCTCCGGAATTTTGCAACGCGGGAATCTCACGGAACCATTTTTCTGAATATTGAAGAAACTGCCAATGTGAGTTTCTTTCTGGAAGAGATTATTCATCAGGGTTCTCATATCGTATTCAACAATGTCACATTTGATACCAGCGAATTTTTCCGCACCGATCCCTATGCCTTATTATCTGATTATGTTGACAACGACAAACGGACTTTATATGGCGCATTTCACGGAATTTATACTACCTGCAAAATTGTGGATCTCCTGCTTCGCGTAATGAATAGCAAACCACAGATGAAACAGGAAGTAGCCTATGAAATCATCGGGCGGCTTGCAGTAAATAAAAACCGGCATGAAATAGGCCTGGAAACAGTTCCTTATGAGCTTGTTTTCACGGATCTCGGAAAGGCATTCATGGATTATTACTTCCAGCTTCTGGATGAAAATATTCAGAACAATCCGCGTTTTTTCGATTTCGACATCAAGAACCATCCAATTGTTTTCGATTTCGAAGTGTTTGAGAAAGACAACCCGATTGAAAACTATCGGTCTCTTTTATCGTCATTTCTCACAAACCCCGCTTAAAACTTTGCCTTTTTCAACTTTGCACAACACGCCTGAGTCAAAGTTGCAAGTGTTTTTCGCAAGAACAAACGAGAGGGATGAGTTTTTTCAAATAATTGACTATCAGTAATTTTGTTATTAAAAAATTAAGATTAAGGCATTGTCAATTCAACTAGAATAATACTTTTGTTGGAACTATTCACAAGTTAAACCACTGTTTATGTCTGAATAATGGAAGGATCCTCTGAGTAGGATCAATCAACAGATCCTGTTTTGGTTCTCACTAGAGCCAATTGATAAGCAATGCAATAGCTACTGATCCACATTTTTAAACATCACTTGATGAAAGAATAATGCTTGAGTTTGCCAGTATTTTGACTTCTGGCTTCTAATTTGACAGGTAAATAAACAAAAAACACAGTTTGTGTTAAAAAAAATATACGGCTAATTAAATTTTGTAAATTGTAAAAGCACTAAGAAATGGGTGAAGTAGAAGAAATTTTTAGCACAAGGGTGTCTTCAGTAAAGGAAAGTGATTCGGTCTTGTTAAAATCTCGTCGGTATTCCAATATTTTTGTGTCACACTTTCAAGGAAAAAAAACTGTTCTTGTTGCCCCGACTGTGGAAGAAATGATTGATAAACTAAAAGGTTTGGAAAATAAAGTGGAAGAAGTTATTGACTATAAGGGCTATAAGATTCCAATTGAATTGGTGGATCATGGCTTAAAACCTAAACCGTTTTTGGTGAGGGTTTTAAATTTCCTTTCCAAAAAATCGATGCCCTATACACGTTATTTCGAGTATTTCAGGGAAGTAGCAATCCATAAAAATCCGAAACAACTGGAGTATAGAAACTCAGTAACTTATTACCCTCAACTAAAACAGTATATGACTATCCTCGAAGATAAAAATACACGACAGCTAGTAGGGTATCGCGTTAACGATGAAGAAAAATATAACGAGTTAAGAAAGAAACTAATACTTGGACTTTAATAACTATTCACTAAAACCACTCACTTTTGATTACTACAGCTATTATTGCGACAGCAGGATTTATTTTTTTGCTGCTACCAGGTTTTGCTTTTTTAAGAGCACTATGGGGAAGTGCACATGGGCCCATTGAAACAAATAACTTCTATCATTACATGACGTGGGGATTGTTGATTTCAGTATCAATTTATAGCCTTGCATTCACTCTTGACTATGATTACGAGCTTAAATACCTATATAAATGGCTAATCGCAGACAAAACGGTTACCTTCGACAACGTCTACAAGTATTCAAGCAAACTATTGCTTTATGCTATTGGAGTTACAGCAGTATCTTGGATATTCGGACTCATCTTAGGGGCGTTAATACTAAGATCAAGAATAGGGGAATGGTTTCCTCCTCTTCGATTCAAAAGTGATTGGTACTATTATTTTTCTGGAAGATCATACACTACTAAAAAAGATTTTGATACCCGAATTGAATTTTTGTTTGAAGCGGGTGACAGCCTAATCATTTATAGAGGTATGTTGGATAATTACAGGTTAAAAGATGATGATTCAGAGTACGTGCGATTGATAGATGTTGAACGAACAGGAATTATCCAATGGGAAAAACTCCATTTACAGAATATCAATTCGAAAGACGAAATAACAATCAATACGAAGCCCCGGTTTTATAGTATTTCACCAAATGAAATAATGCTTTTTAAAATTGTTGATATGAAGAATGTAAGATTGATCTATTTTGACCAGGATGGGGATAATTCAGCTGCTCAGGAACTTCCTCAGATTCCTGAAAGTGCTTAAATAGGATTTTTTAGAAGTATTACTCCAATCCTAAATTCCCTGATAACTCAATTATTTCATCAAACAAAAAAGACCATCTCAAAGATGGCCTTTTTACTCTTTTATCAGTAGTGCGTTTTTTCTACTGTGACTAATCCTAATACAAATATGATTAGTAATGCGATGCTGCGCCGCTTGAAACGACGTGTCTCTTTCTTACGGAAAGAACAATCAAGAATATATTTTAAAAGCGTTTTCATTCTAGTAAGTTACAAATTAGAAGGGACTTATCCTATTAAAATTCCTTAAAATCGCTTTACGCTTATCGTAAATACCTTACGAACTCGTGTACTATTTTTGTATTCAAATCATCAGAATAGAAAAATTTCCACTAATTTACTCCAACCTTAAACTGTTTACAATGAATTCACTAACTATTGCATTTGTCCACGGATACAGCGTCACAAACCTCGACACTTACGGAGAAATGCCTTTACGCCTGATGCAGGAAGCTGCCAATTATGGATTCCAATTAAAGATCGAACACGTTTTCCTTGGCCGCTACATCAGTTTCAACGACGAAGTACGCCTGGAAGACATTTCACGTGCGTTGGATCAGGCGGTGAACGAACAGATTGTCCCGAACCTGGGGAAAGGCGAACGTTTTGTATGTATTACGCATTCAACCGGAGGGCCGGTGGTTCGCACCTGGTGGAACGACTACTACAAAGACCGGAAAGCCATTTGTCCGATGAGCCACTTGGTAATGCTTGCTCCGGCAAACTACGGATCAGCACTTGCACAATTGGGAAAAAGCCGTTTAAGCCGCATCAAATCGTGGTTTGATGGAGTGGAACCGGGACAGCGCGTACTGAATTGGCTCGAATTGGGAAGTACCGATGCATGGAACCTGAATAAAGACTGGATCGAAAACGGGCAAAAACACATCGGGCCGAACGGGATCTTCCCGTTTTCACTGATCGGACAGGATATCGACCGCAAATTATACGATCAGCTCAATTCCTATACCGGAGAATTGGGAAGTGATGGAGTAGTGCGCGTTGCATCGGCCAATCAGAACGGGCGCTACGTGAAATTAACACAACAGGCTCCCATACTCATGAATGGGAAGTGGCAGGCGGCAAACCTGGAGATTTCGGAATTCAAAGAAGCTCCGGAAACTCCGTTCCGTGTGGTCACCTATAAATCACATTCAGGCAAGGAAATGGGAATTCTGCGAAGTGCATCAAAGAATCCGCAGGACGCTAAAAGTGCCGAAGTAGTGAAAGCCATTTTCCGGTGCATCGGCGTAAAAACCGCTGCGGATTACAAGAAAATAACCGGTGAATTCGCCACGGAAACAGTGGATGTGCAGCAAAAAGGACTGGTAGAAGAAGATAAAAGGCTCTTCGGGAAGAAATACTACATTCACGACCGGTATTCCATGATCCAGTTCCGTTTGGTAGATTCGGAAGGACATGAAGTAACAGATTTTGATTTGCTGCTGACGGGCCCGAATCACGATCCGAACGCGTTACCAACCGGTTTTTTTGCCGACAGGCAGTGCAACCAGATCAATAAATCCACCATTTCCTATTTCTTTAACTACGATGTACTCCAGGGAAGAAAAGCAATGACCGTAAACGGATTTAAACTGGACGAACTGAAAGGGATCAGCGAATTGGGATTGATCATTCGTCCACGCCCGGATGACGGCTTTATCCGCTACCTTCCGTGTGAGATCCACGCATCGAAAGAATTGTTCGACAAAGCATTGAAACCCAATGCCACCACCATGATAGAAATCTGCCTGCAACGCGTTGTAAGCAACGAAGTATTCCGCTTTGAAAAAGTGAAAAACACCGACGGAGCGCAAAATGTTAATTTTAAGAAAGTAGCGCCCGGAAATGGGATCGTGAAATAATCATCAGGATCACAACTGAAAGAATAGGGTGTGCATTTAGAAGATGTGCACCCTTTTTAGTCTTACATTTCAAATAAACTCCGGTAACACGTCCCGCAATCCGGACGAAGAAATAAATGCGTTTTTTATGCTGAGTGCTGAATTCAGGAACGTTTCATACAAGTGTAAAAACCGAAGTGTTATTGAAAGGAACTAAACCAATAGAAAGACCATATTCCAACGTAATTTTGTGCATATGTGATGGTCCCGGACGAATCCCGGTATTGTACCCAACAAGTAAAGTTGGGAAGAAGAAAAACGGACAGGAACAGATTTACCGGATCAATACGGGATTTGAACGAGAAAACCAACTTTTTAATCATTTTTCACAAGTTTTTCACCGATTTTCCTTCATTTTAGCCCCAAAATCAGGGCTTTTTTGCTAATTTTAAAAAAATCATAAATCGGTCCTTTTTTTGAGGACACAAAAGCATTTTCATGGGGCACGTTCCGGAGTTAATTATTGACTTGGCATTAATCTTAGGCGCAGCAGCCGTAATGACCATCATTTTCAAAATGTTAAAACAACCGGTTGTTCTGGGGTATATCATCGCCGGAGTGTTAGTTGGACCTTATTTCAATTTTTTCCCTACAGTAGTGGAATCCGACGGGATCAAAACCTGGGCGGAAATCGGTGTGATTTTCCTGCTCTTCGGTTTGGGACTGGAGTTCAGCTTCAAAAAGTTGCTGAAAGTAGGAAACGTGGCCGTGCTCACCTCGCTTATGGGGGTCGGGATGACGTTCCTGATCGGTTACAATGTCGGAGTGATCATGGGCTGGAACATGATGGACAGCTTGTTCATGGGAGGAATTCTCAGTATCGCTTCCACCACCATTATCTTCCGCGCCTTTGATGAACGGGGAGTAAAAAGTCAGAAATTCGCAGGAATCGTATTGGGTGCTTTGATTATCGAAGACCTCGTGGCCGTTGTTTTAATGGTGATCTTGTCTACGGTTTCCATCAGTCGCTCATTTGAAGGAACGGAAATGATCCTGTCTATCCTGAAATTGGTATTCTTCCTGGTTCTATGGTTTGTTTCCGGAATATTCTTCCTGCCAACGATCTTCAAACGCTTAAAGAAATACCTGAATGACGAGACATTACTGGTAGTTTCGTTATCCCTGTGCTTCTTAATGGTTGTTTTGTCTTCCCAGGCAGGTTTCTCACCGGCATTGGGTGCATTTATCATGGGATCCATCCTGGCAGAAACGCCGAAAGTGGAACGGATCGAACACCTCGTTCAGTCGGTAAAAGACCTGTTCGGAGCTATTTTCTTCGTATCGGTGGGAATGCTCCTGGATCCGAATATGCTGGTAGAATACGCTCTGCCGATCGGAATTTCGATCCTCGTGCTGTTAATCGGGAAACCGATCTTTGCAACCATCGGGGCACTGATTGCCGGTCAGCCGATCAAAGTAGCTGTTCAAACCGGGATGAGTTTGTCACAGATCGGTGAATTCTCTTTCATTATCGCAACGCTCGGAGTAACCTTGAATGTAACCAGCGATTTCCTTTATCCGGTTGCCGTGGCTGTTTCGGTCATCACCACATTTACAACACCATACATGATCGGGTTCTCCGGGAAAATGTCAGATTGGGTAACCCTGAAAATGCCGGAAGGCTGGAAAAACCGCCTGTATAAATACAGTTTGGGAACGCAGCAGGTCACGGAAGCAAGCGACTGGAAACGCCTGATCCGCTTCTACTTGATCAATACGATCATTTTTTCCGTAGTGATCATCAGTATTATCCTGCTTGCAAACCAGTTCCTGGCACCTTTCTTTGATGCAAGCAAGTGGAAGAACTTATTCATCGTTTCACTGACTTTATTAATGATCGCTCCGTTCCTGTATGCTTTGGCTTTCCGCCGAGGTCCTTCGCAAACCTATGCGAGTATCTGGACAAAACCATTGTACCGCGGTCCGCTCCTGGTTTTGATTATTTCACGGATCGCCCTGGCAATTTTCTTCGTTGGATTTGTCTTCGCAAAATACTATTCTCCGTTGGCGGCATTCATCGGGGTGCTTGTCAGTGCCTTGTTCTTCATTACCCAGCGTCACCGGATCAAGCGGTTTTACGGACGTATTGAAACACGTTTCTTACTGAATCTGAATGAACGGGAAGAAGCGCTGAAACAAAAGCATTACCTGGCACCGTGGGATTCTCACCTAACAACTTTTAACCTGGATGCCCGCTCACCGATCATTGGCTTGCCTTTAAGTACGATGAAGCTGCGCGAAACATTCGGTGTCAATATCGTAATCATTGAACGGGGAGATTTGATGATCAATATTCCACGCCAGGACAATGTGCTTTATCCTAACGACGTGATTTCAGTGATCGGAACGGATGAGCAGTTGAGCGCGTTTAAAGATCACATCACAGTTTCCGAAAGTCAAACGGAAACAAAAAGCGATTCTACAGTGGTTGGTCTGCATTCATTTTCGATTCCGGAAGATTCCAAGCTGATCGGTCAAAGCATGCGCCATTCCCGTATGCGTGAGATGTGCAATGGGATTGTGGTTGGATTGGAGCGCGATGAAGAACGCATCGTAAACCCGGATCCGGACATTACTTTCATGGCAGATGATGTGATTTGGATCGTTGGGTCAAACAAACGAATCCAGGTCTACCTGCGCGATATTCTGAAGGACTATTAACTTTTAAACCGGCTGATAGTGGCTTCCGGATGGATGTCCGTTCCATTCAGTAAATGTGCTGCTAATTCGTGCATCAAGAGCGGTGCTATCAGGTAGCCTTTTGTTCCCAATCCGTTGGCAAAAACCATTTTGGGAAATTCAGGATGCTTGCCCGTTAAAGGTCTTCGATCCGGGACCGTTGGGCGAACTCCTGCACGGTGCTCTGAAATTGTATACGCTTCGCTGGTCACAGATTTCAAATTTTCGGTGATGGTTTGTTTCCCTTCCTCCGTCGGAATCGTATTGTCCGTATCCCAGGCATAAGTGGAACCCACTTTGAAGCGGCCATTTCCCAATGGAAGCAAAAAACACTTGCGGTTCAGTGATTCTTTCGAATACAGGGTATCAGACTGAAGCGTGAGTACTTCGCCCTTGGTTTGCTGCAAAGGCAAATAGCTGAACAATGGATTGGTTTTCCCGTCCTTTCCTTCTGCAAACACAATGTAATCGTAAGAAACGCCTTTGTAAACACCTTTTTCGGCATCCAGTTCTGCGTGGTCAAATGATTCTTCGGAAAGCAGTTTGTTTTTGCGAAAATATTCCTGGTTTGCCGAAACAAAATGATCCGTATCAATGTAGCAGGCTTGCTTTACACGACCGGTTCCGAAGGTGTTTTGTTCGATAGGAAAATCCAGGTCTTCGGCAGAAAGCGGTTCCATGAAATCCGAAAATTCAGGGAGTTCCTGCTTTTTCTTCCAGAATTCCAGTTCCTGTTCGGAAGCGAATAAACGGCGGATCACCAATGAATGAAAAAATGATACTCCGGTCAGTTCCTCCATTTTCCGGTAAGCCGTCCTGGCATAAGGAAGCAATTCAGAAACGCGCCAGCTCAAAGTCATGCGCCGGAAAACAAGCGGATTAATAATTCCTGCAGCAACAACAGAAGAAACATTTTCACCCTTGTCGATGAGGTTTACCTCGCATCCCGCCTGGATTAATTCATGTGCTAAGCAGATTCCGGCAACACCGCTTCCTACAACCAAAAATTTCATAATGCAAAGGTGTTCAAAAAAGTTCAAAGAAGATTGAAGTGAACTTTGGAACGCTTGAACTATTATTTGAACTTGGTAAACGGGATAAACCGGGGGATTTTTCGCTGATAATTCGTGTAATCCGGGTATTTTTCAGCAGAAAGACTTTCCGAGAAATCAGAGCTTCCTTTGAACAGGACGACTAATAACAAACAACCTCCCATCGACCAGTTGATCCATTCTCCGGTAGCAACCACGCTAAATCCGTAGAATAATAACCAAACCGTTTGTTCCATGGCATAATTCGGGTGGCGGACAATTCCCCACAAACCGGTATCAACAAATCCTTTGGAGTAAGCTCCCAACTCTTCTCCGGCCTTGATCCGGCGGTGCTTTTCAGTTTGAAAATCATACTGCTGCTGGTCTGCGATGAATTCAACAACAACCGCAGCAATAATCCCGCCTGCAAGCACCCAATCCCAGATTTGGATCGCTTCCGGAGCTGCATTCCCTAAACCTGTCAATGCAGGAAGCGTAAACAGGAAAATCAATGTATTCTGGTAAGAACAGATAAAGAACAAATTGAAAAGCATCCAGACAAAACGGTTGTTGAAACCAGGCTTTTGGCGCAAAACTTCCCAACGGTAATCTTCTTCTCCCGTCCAGAATTTCCACTGGTAGGCACCTCTGCGGGCGAAGTTATAAGTGAGGCGGATCCCCCAAATCGTTACGATTACGGCCATTAAAACCAAACGCGGAGCAAAATCTCCTGAATAAGCAATGTGCCACACATAGTAAATCGGGATGATACTCCAGATTTTGTCGATTTGCGAATTGTTACGCGTAATCTCGCCAAGTAAGAAACAAACACCGGTTACGATCGCAAGAACAACTCCCATGTCTGTAAGGACTTCAGTTTGAAGCGCATTCAAAGGAGTTCCGAAATAAAAAGACACCAACGGAACAACCACCAATGTCAGAATCAGGATGAGTATAGTAATTAACATGTCTGAAAGTTACTACTTAATTGAAAATGGAGAATTGAAAATGCAAAAAATACTTCGACTCCGCTCAGTATCCTTTTACAAGTTCAATCAGTAAATAATCCAGAGGTGATTGAGCGGAGCCGAAGTCACCATCATTCGTAATTATTCTGCCACGGCAAGCACCGCAACACTGATCTTCGCTTCCGGGAATTCCTGTCGCAGGATCCGCACACAGGTTTCAAGCGTTGAACCGGTCGTGACCACATCATCCACGATCACCAGGTGCCGGAAGTTTCCCTGTTTTTTCAGCTGCAGCTTGAAGCGGTTTTGCATATTGTCCCAGCGCGATGTGCGCCCCTTTTTCGTTTGACTTTCCGTAAAAGAACTCCGTTTAAGTAAATCGGTTCGTACCGGAACACCTGTTGCTTCCGAAATTCCTTTGCAGATGATCTCCGCCTGGTTGTACCCGCGAATGAATTCCTTCTTGGGATGCAGCGGAACCGGGATCAGCGCATCGATCCCTGAGAACAGGTCGAGCTGCTTCATTTTCCAGCCCAGTTCCTTCCCGAAATGCTTTCCTACTTCCGGGTTGTTTTTGTACTTGAGTTCGTGCAGGATCTTTTGAGTGGAACTCAATTGTTTGAACCGCAAAAGAGCATAGGTTCCTTCCAATTGCACCCTTCCCCAAAACAGTTTGTCGAGGTTGGTTGTTTCTTTGTAATCCTCAAAATGAGTGTATACCAGTTCGCTGGAACAAACCGGGCAAATTGCCAGCCTGGACTGATTGAATTCCGTATCACAGATCAGGCAGTGCTGAGGATAAATTACATGGAGCAGATCACGCACCCATTTGTTAAAATTCGGGGAGAAATTTAGTGACATAGTAGTGTTTATTTGACTTAGCCTGCTATCAACATTCGGCTGTTAATAGTCCACTAAATGTAACGAAAAAACACAGACAACTTTCAACTAATTTTATGGGAAACACAACCGAAAGTCTTAATACACTTGAAGTTGGACGAAACTGGCTAATTCTTCGATGAATTGCAGAATCTGTACTGTGAATATCTTTAGTTGGTATGTTGATAAACTCGCTAAGTGTTCATGTTAAAGGCTTTCAAAGTAATGATGTTGAAAACCTGAAACAATTGTGGATTTCTTTAATTGTGAAAGGAAAGAATTTTGACAATTTTTGTAAGCCCGTTTGAGCCAAAACTTGTTGAAAACACACACAGCAAAATCGAAGGGGAAACTAACTGAAATTTGAATACCAAAACAAACTGATCCATGGTTAAGAAATGACCATGGCATAGGAATTATTGACTTTATAAAATTGAATTAAAAATGGCAAACGCAGAACCAATCTTATCGGAAAACAAAAACAGATTCGTGTTGTTTCCAATCCAACATGAAGATATTTGGTCTTTTTATAAGAAAGCAGAAGCAAGTTTTTGGACTGCAGAAGAAATCGATTTATCGCCGGATTTAATTGATTGGGAAACGAAATTAAATGACGATGAGCGTCACTTTATCAAGCACGTTTTGGCGTTTTTCGCAGCGTCTGATGGAATCGTGAACGAAAACCTGGCCGAACACTTTTTAGCGGAAGTGCAGTATACCGAGGCAAAGTTCTTTTACGGTTTCCAGGTAGCGATGGAAAACATTCACTCAGAAACGTACTCATTGCTGATTGATACCTACATCAAGGATCAAAAAGAGAAGAATCATTTATTCAATGCATTGGATACAATTGATTGTGTTCGCAAGAAAGCAGATTGGGCATTGCGCTGGATCGACAACGGTTCTTTTGCAGAGCGTTTGGTTGCTTTCGCTGCTGTGGAAGGAATTTTCTTCTCCGGGTCGTTCTGTTCGATCTTCTGGTTGAAAAAACGCGGATTGATGCCGGGATTATCCTTTTCCAATGAGTTGATCTCCCGTGACGAAGGTCTGCACTGTGATTTTGCTTGTTTGTTATACACGAAGCACTTGATCAACCAGCTTTCAAAAGACGATGTACAGAAAATCATCCTGGATGCAGTTGAGATCGAGAAAGAATTCGTAACAGATGCATTGCCGGTAAAACTGATCGGGATGAATGCAGAATTGATGGCTCAGTACATCGAATTCGTTGCAGACCGTTTGCTGACGGAACTTGGAAACCCGAAAGTGTTCAACACATCCAACCCGTTTGATTTCATGGATATGATCTCTATCCAAGGGAAAACAAACTTCTTCGAAAAACGAGTGGCTGAATACCAAAAGTCCGGCGTTATGTCGAACAAAGAAGACCAGACATTCAGCCTGGACGAAGAATTTTAAATTGAATTTTTAGATAATTATACCAATAACAACAACCAAATAAGAGCGCTATATGTACGTAATTAAAAGAGACGGAAGAAAAGAGGCGGTGAAATTTGACAAAATCACTGCGCGCATCATCAAGATGTGCTACGGGCTGGACCCACTGGTTTCCCCTGAGGCTGTTGCCATGAAAGTCATCGAAGGAATCTACGATGGTGTAACAACAACAGTATTAGATAATTTGGCGGCTGAGGTTGCAGCTGCTAAAACAATCGATCACCCGGATTATGCTTTATTGGCATCCAGAATCGCAGTGTCGAACTTACACAAGGAAACGAAAAAATCGTTCTCCGATGTAATGGAAGATCTTTACAAATATGTAGATCCGAAAACCGGACAACGTGCTTCATTGATTGCTGATGATGTATACGAAGTGATCCACAACAACAGAGAATTGTTGGATTCAAGTATCATTTATGACCGTGATTTCCGCTACGATTACTTTGGATTCAAAACATTGACAAGAAGCTACTTGTTGAGAACGAACGGTGAAATCACAGAACGCCCGCAGCAAATGCTAATGCGTGTGGCTGTAGGGATTCACAAAAACGACCTTCCACAGGCTATCAAGACCTACAACCTGATGTCCGAAGGATGGTTCACACATGCTACACCGACCTTGTTTAATGCAGGTACACCAAAACCTCAAATGTCATCTTGTTTCTTGTTAACCATGAAAGAAGACAGCATTGAAGGTATTTACGAGACATTGAAATCTTGCGCTCAGATTTCTCAATCGGCTGGTGGTATCGGTTTGGCTATTCACAATATCCGTGCAACAGGATCATACATCAAGGGAACAAACGGTACGTCTAACGGAATCGTTCCGATGTTACGCGTATTCAACGATACAGCTCGTTATGTAGACCAGGGTGGAGGAAAACGTAAAGGTTCTTTCGCAATGTACATCGAGCCTTGGCATGCAGATGTATTCGATTTCCTTGATTTGAAAAAGAATACAGGAAAAGAAGAAATGCGTGCACGTGATTTGTTCTACGCTCTTTGGATTCCGGATTTATTCATGAAACGTGTAGAAGAGAACGGAGACTGGACATTGATGTGTCCACACGAGTGTCCGGGACTTTCCGATACGTTCGGAGCTGAATTCGAAGCATTGTACACACAGTATGAAGCAGAAGGAAAAGGGCGCAAAACCATCAAAGCACAAGATTTGTGGTTCAAAGTACTGGAGTCTCAAATTGAGACAGGTACGCCGTACATGTTGTACAAAGATGCTGCAAACTCGAAATCAAATCAGCAGAATTTAGGAGTGATCAAATCTTCTAACTTATGTACTGAGATCATCGAGTACACTGCGCCGGATGAGATCGCTGTTTGTAACTTAGCATCATTGGCATTGCCGAAATTCGTAACAGAAGACGGGAACTTTGATCACAACAAATTGTTCGAGGTAACTTACCAGGCAACAGTGAACCTAAACCGTATCATTGACGGAAACTTCTACCCGGTAGAAGAAGCACGCAACTCAAACATGCGTCACCGTCCGATCGGATTGGGAGTTCAGGGATTGGCAGATGCATTTATCCTAATGCGTTTCCCATTCGAATCAGAAGAAGCAAAAGCATTGAACCGCGAGATCTTCGAAACGATCTATTACGCTGCAATGACAGCTTCCAAAGATTTGGCTATTGCTGAAGGACCATACGAAACGTACGCAAACTCACCGGTTTCAAAAGGAATTTTCCAGTACGATATGTGGGGTGTTACTCCAACAAACCGTTGGGAATGGGATTTACTGAAAGAAGAAGTGATCAAGCACGGTGTACGTAACTCCTTGTTAGTTGCCCCGATGCCAACAGCTTCTACCGCTCAGATCCTTGGGAACAACGAATGTTTCGAGCCATACACATCCAACATTTACACACGCCGTGTATTGTCAGGTGAGTTCATCATCGTAAACAAACACTTGTTGAAGGATTTGGTGAAAGAAGGTTTATGGACAAAAGACATGCGCCAGAAATTGATGGCAGCAAACGGATCTGTTCAAAACATCAACGAGATTCCTCAATACATCAAAGATCTATACAAAACAGCCTGGGAAATTTCTCAAAAAGCAATTATCGAGCAGGCTGCTGATCGTGGAGCTTACATTTGCCAATCACAATCGTTGAACATTTTCATGGAAAATGCAAACTTCGGTAAGTTGACATCCATGCACTTCTACGGTTGGAAAAAAGGATTGAAAACAGGAATGTATTACCTGAGAACAAAAGCTGCAACAGATGCAATCAAGTTCACAGTAGACAAAGCAGTAACGGAAGAACCAGCTACTGTTTCCGCAGCGGAATTGGAAGAACAACAAGCAGCAATTGCATGTTCTTTGGATAATCCGGACAGCTGTGAAATGTGCTCAGGATAGAACTTGAAAAGTTCTATCTCATTTCGAAGAAATGTAAGCTTTGAAAAAGCTTCTGAACTAAATTCGCTGAAAGGCAAATGTGTTCAGGATAGAATGAATAATTAGGACCCTGTGGGTACGCGATGCTTCGCGTACCCACAGGGTTTTGAAAAATGCTGTGATGTTAATAATTGTGCCGTTTTTATTGTGTCACAGATGCCGAATCCCGCCAACAGCGGGATTTTTTGTTGGGACGTGATGCATCGCATCCCAACAAAATGATATCTTTAAGAAATAGATATCAAATCACCAGAAATGAACTACGAAGAACACTTTGATCAGTCCGCAAAACTGCGCTCCAACCACTGGAAATCAATCGGAAATTTACAAACGGATGTAATCACACATTTGATCAACCCGGCATTTATGGGCGGTCCGGAATGGCCTTCAACTCGCCAGGCTTTTGTCATTATCGATACCCCGGAAGGAACTATTTTGGCTTCCGACGGACTCAGCGATCCGTACAATGATTTCGATGAAAACCCGGACAACCAGGCCTACAATGGTGTAGGATGTGAATTCTACATCGAATGCAACGAAGATCTGGGGACTTTTGAACAGATCAAATCTTCCTGGCAGTTCTCCGTAGTTTACCAGGCAGCTCAATTGGCTGCAGGAAATCCGAACATTGCGTCGATCATTGAGGAGCACGGCTATGTTTCCACAGAATTGTACCACTGTACCGTCCCGGATTCATTTAAGAACGAACACGACCGCGTTGGCGTGTTGCTGGCATTGAATTCAAAGCAGGTTCCTGCTCATTTGGAATTGTCACTGGAAACCATCCGTTTGGTGAATGTAACTTTGTTGACGAAAGAAGAGTTGGCGTATATCACTGAAAACGGCGGTGAAGCCCGGATAGAGGTCGCGAAAAAACTGGAAGCATTACCAACGGCAGGGAAGTCGTTTTTGGGACGGGAATCGGTGGTGTAATTGTTAAATTTTAGAGTAAAAGTTATTTTTCTGATCAGGTATCTGCTCTTAAAATCAGCTGATTAATGAGATTTACCTCCTTTCACTTTAGAACACTTCAATATCCTAAGTAAACGTGAAGGATATTTCTGATATATTTATAACAGTCAAACTATAATCTAATTTAATAATGAAAAAAGAATCAAAAAGCTTAGCCGCTATTGCATTATTCCTGTTTTCAGGTTTTTACTCCTATGGACAGAGTGGCGCCAACTATTATCCAGGTACCGGAAATGTTGGATTCGGAACCACCTCAGCGACATCAAACTTCAATTTGCAACTTCATGGGACCACTGATTACACAGTAACCTTTCCAGCAGTTCCACCAGTATATGATCGTGATGGAAATCTTATTTCTCCGGGGCAGGCTGGACATTCTACAAATTATGGGAGAACAGCGCGTTTAGGTTTAACGAACACGACCTCAGGATTTACAAGCGCCGATGGGATGCTGATCCGGATGAGTGGGTTGAATGGCGTGATTGAAAACCAGGAAAAACAGAACCTGTCGCTAATCTCCGGAAACGCGATGTTAACGTTTTCAGGAACAAATAACCGTGCTTGGTTTGGAAATCAGTCAGTAACCCCAACGGCAGCAACTAACGGATACCTGAATGTGATTACAGCCGATAACGGATTATACATCAAGAATAATATCTCCGGAAAATTCGGGTTGTCTATTCAACCTTACTCAGCAAATGATATCGGAATCCAGGTTACGGCATCAGACGGTACCCGACACTTTGTTGTACAAGGGAACGGAAACGTATTTGCTCGTAAGTATACAACCACATTGGCAAATATCCCGGATTATGTTTTCCAGCCTACTTATCAATTGATGCCACTAAACGAATTAAAAGAATTCATCCGGGTTAACTCACACTTACCAAATGTGCCATCGGCTGCTGAATATGCTGAAACGGGGGTTGATTTGGGCGAAATGAATCGGGTGTTACTTGAAAAAGTAGAAGAATTGACGCTTTATATCTTACAAATGGAAGATCGCCTGAAATCCTTAGAAGAGAAAAAGTAAGGCAATGAAATTATTGGGTATCCTACTCATACTGCTTTTGGTTTCTGTTTCCTGTAAGAAAAAAACCGTACAGCCCGACCCCGATCAGCATTGCGGGTCTGCCGAGGAAGTGTCTGCGGATTTCTGGATAGAAGAAATGACAACCGGAAACGCAAATTTTGCAAAGTACACGGATACAGACAGCATTTTAGGTAGTAAAAGTGTTCGGTTCCGGGCAAAACTCGGAGGAGCGGTATACAAATGGTACATCGGATCAGAAATAATTACCGATTCCGTTTTTTCCCGTTTTTTCGGACCAGCTACTTTGGGACAAACCATCCCGGTTACCTTAGTAGTGAGAAAAACACCCAATAACAATTGTTTTCCTGCAGACGATGGATATGACTCCATTGTGAAGTATCTGACCATCACCGATTATCCGATGGAGGATGCAGCCAATCAGCAAATTCATTTGGGTTCGATAGAAGGAACGTATCGGGTTAAATCCGCTCACTTACCGGATAGTTTTAACGTCACAGTTGATTATGTCTACGACAATGGAAACACTCCACGATTGAATGTGTTCAATTACGATGGAAATGGATCCAACTGTTTGCTGAACATCCTGATGAATGACGGATACAATTACCGGCAGCTGTTTCTAACCGGCGGAACAACTACGATGGTTTGCGATTATCTACAAGGAGACATACTACATCGAAGCGATGGAACAGCAGAGATGAACTTTCGTTTTTATTACGAAGGCCATCCTAATTATAATACTAAAAGATATAAAGGAAGGAAATTATAATTATGAAAATTTATTATACACTTTTATTCTTGTTCATATCGGGAGGTCTTTTCGGACAAAATGTCCTGGAAGTCAACACGATGTGTGACAACGAGGTGAATACCAATTGGAATTCACCGGCTAACGGCAACTTGCCCTATTGGGATCATGACAATAATCCGTCAACTCCAATGGAGCTGGATCAGCGGTTTTTAAACGGATTGGATTGGGTAAACGGAAATACTGCCGGTAACGGGTACTCCACTACAAACATGTTCTTTACCGAGGGGGATCCGTATGGAAATATGTCGAACTTAAAACCGTTAACAATCCCGAATCCCTGGTACCAATATTTGTACTTCGGAGAGAACTTATCCCCGCAAAACGGTTGGGAATTACTCCTGGCAAACCTGGGAAGGTACCCGGACAATATTACCGCGCATACTTTTGAGGACAAGAAATTCACACCGTATGTGGTACTTTACAACCGGTATACAGGAGTGATCCGGGTGTTTGTTACTTATGGAAAGAATCCAACACCTAACAATGCAATTGACGGGGTTAAGATTGACCTGAGCTTCGCTATGAATTCGGTCAACCCGAATGACCCGAACAGTAATGCTTCCGGTTTGTTGCGCTTGGGTTCTGGGATGGACCAGGCCCTGGACATGGGGACAAATGTTAAGATGATGTCTGCCGTTGCGAAAAATCCCGGAGAGGAAAATAAATGGTACAGTGCAGATTTCCAGGTAACTTTTGACCCGTGTTCGTGTGTTTACCCTTCCCGTTTGGCACTACAGTTTTATTGGTTCTCTGAAACAAGTTTCGGCCTTCAGGGGCGTCAGATAACGATAAATGAGACCTTGAGTGCTGCCCAGGATTTAATTGATAAAGACTTTTTGGGGTCTTTCGAATACAATGAGTCTACCAAAGATGCAAGCAATGGGTTCGTGATTTACAAGTCTTTGGAGAAATCGTTGGATGACTACATTGCCCAAATGGAAAAATACGAACAAGACTTACAGGCAACGAATGAATACAATGCTAAGGTAAAACGCAATAAGGCTATCGCACAAGCATTTAAATCCATTATCATTTCAGGAGCAAGTGCAACGTCATTGGGAGTTGGCGGTGTGGCAATCAGTGCTGCATTGAGCGGAGGTGCTGGTTGGGCATCGGATTTTGTAACCCATGCAGGTGACCTGATCGAAAAAGACACCGTGAAGTTTTACACGCTTGAAAAGGAAACGAAGAAATTGCTTGGTTCTCAATTCGACTTCTTTATCGATAAAAACTTTAAAGAAAAACCGGGTCCGACAAAACCAAACGAACCCACTGTGGCTTATTCGGAGATGAATTTCAAAGGTAAATTGTACAACGAATTTCCTATTCCGGGACCGGATTTCATGGCACCGGGAACATTCGATAACAGTGTTCCGACAGCAGCAATCAATTTACCGCTCGTATACAAATATCCCGTATACAATGATGTACTGGGAATTTTCGCACTGCTTGAAACGCCTTACGTACGGGTTTCGGATGATATCCAAAATCATGTTCAGAAGAACATTACCTATAAATTAACATCATCAGCTCCATCTGCGAGCTATTCGAGATACCAAAGCTGGACGAATAATTTTCAGGTTAAACTTGGTTCGGATTTAAAGTATGCTCTGAACACCAATCTGGATATTAAGAGTTATACCATGCAAACAGCGTTTGTAATTAAAGATTCTATAATCGAAGCAGAATATCCTACTTTACCTGCATCCGGCTATCAGCATTGTTTTACCGATCCGGATTTTATTACAAATTTAAACTCGCTGAATAGTAATGTAAATTTGATGGAACGAATCTATAGTATGGGAGATTTTCACAATGGAAATGAGTTTAATGTTCCACCTCCTTATATCGCTTTGCAAAACTTCCATCCAGATGAGTCGGTATATAAGAAAAGAATAAGAACGTATGAAACCGGTTTTGTTCCTAAAGATGCATTTTTCCAGAAAATCTATCAGTTTGGGATTAAAAATGAGCGCATTTCAACACCAAGTACAAGCACAGCTTCGCTGGTAAGCATTCAACCTGAAACTTATGGATTCAAACACGATTTGTACATCGAATTGAAGATCATGGTTGAAATGGAATTCAATACGGTTAATGAAGACGGGGTAAACAACAAGCTGACTCAAATATTTACCTACGTAATTCCGAAAGATCATTACATCAATGAAAGCACGGATATTTACGCAAACCTGGAAAATTCAGTGCTAGATTTCGGGCAATACCCTGAAAACCTGACTTTTGACGGGACTACGTTTAACGGGGCTCCGGTAACAGGGTGTAAATTGACTGGTACGACTTATGAATGCAGATCCCAAAACAACATTTGGTTAAGCGGAAATATCACTGCAGCAAGTGGTTACTCAGTGTATTTCAAAGCAGGAAACGAAGTCTTTAAGGTACCGCAATCTACGTTTACAGGTCAAATTGTTGATGAGATTGTTCCGATCAACGATTTCTCACATCCGATGCCTCAGGCTACATCTACACAAGTAACTGATTTTTGTGCAAATACCGGTCCTGCCGGATATAAAGCAAATGCATTTAACAGAGACGGTCTGGATTTGATGCCAGGAATCGAAGAAGCAGAAGGATCGGAAGAAGTATTGCCTAAGGATTGGGACGTAAATCTTTATCCGAACCCTGCGAGTGGAACTACCCGATTGGAGTTCAATAACATGCAGGCAAATAAAGTAACGATTGAAGTGATTGATATTGCCGGAAAAATCATCAATAGTGAGATTCAAACACTTAGTGATTCACTGATCGAGGTAAACTTGTCGTATTTCGATAAGGGAACTTACTTCGTGAAAGTGTCTTCCGCGAACGGAACCAAAACAAAACGTTTGGTAGTGAGATAAAATATCACGCTTGTAAATCATTAAAAGCCTGCTGATCGTTCGATCAGCAGGCTTTATTGTTAGTGCTGCTTTTAAAATCGATGAGTTGTTTTCTACCTATTGATACTAGAAGATAACATAAAACGTTAGTACTTTAGCATGATGCGCGCTCTACGGGTCGGACTTCTGTTGCTAAGCAGTATTTTTTGTTGGGTTCATGGCTGGACACAGGAAAACGCGTACCGTCAAAAGACCATTCCGGCAACAGATAAACCCGTGCAGCTGGATTCATTAAGCATCGCACCGAATTCACTGATCGTGCGTTGTGGTGGCGAGATCATCTTACCCTATGAATATGTGATCGATTACGCCAAAGGAACGTTTCAGTTGTTTAAAAACTGCTCCGATGAATTAGACATTTCCTACCGCGTTTTACCGTTTTCTTTTGCCAAAAATTACCACTTGCGGGATACTTCGATCGTGTACAACGAAAACAAGGGAGACCGCGAAAAATACCTGATCACACCAACGATTGAACCGCTCGATCTCATGAGCGCAAACGGGCTTCGTAAATCCGGAAGTATCTCAAGAGGGATCACCTTTGGAAACAGGCAGGATTTATCGGTAAACTCATCCCTGAACCTGGAACTATCCGGGTACATTGCCCCGAACTTACAGGTTTTGGCTTCGGTAACGGATGATAACTTACCGATCCAGCCGGAAGGAAACACCAATAAACTGCAGGAATTCGACCAGGTGTTTATACAGATATTCAACGACCAGTTTAAGCTGACAGCCGGGGATTTCTGGATCAGTAAACCGGATGGTTATTTTTTGACCTACAAGAAGAGGGGACAGGGACTTACCGGGGAATACTTCTGGAAGAAAGATAAGACCGGAACCATTAAAACCCAGGTCAGCGGAGCATTATCCAAAGGAAAATTTAACCGGCAGATCATTACAGGAGTAGAAGGGAACCAGGGACCGTACCGTTTGCGGGGAAATGAAAACGAACCCTACATTGTCATACTCTCCGGAACAGAACGCGTATACATTGACGGAAAATTGCTGAGCAGGGGACAGGAATACGATTATGTCATCGATTACAATACTTCGGAGCTGACTTTCACAGCAAAGAACATGATTACTAAAGATGTGCGGATTGTAGTGGAATTTCAGTATTCGGACCAGAACTATGCCCGGTCTTTGTTCCAGTTTTCAACCACATCTCAAAGCAAGGAATTGGATTGGTGGATCAATGCGTATTCCGAACAGGATGTCAAAAATCAGCCTTTGCAGCAAAATTTAACGAATCCGCAAAAGCAATTGTTATCTGAAATCGGAGACAGTTTGCAGCTTGCCCGCTATGCTGTTATCGATTCCGTAGGATTTTCTGAAAACCTGGTGATGTACCAGATGGTCGATACGTTAGGTTATGACAGCGTATTGGTTGCTTCCGTAAATCAGAACCTGGCGTATTACAAAGCGCAGTTTTCTTATGTAGGTCCGGGGAAAGGAGATTATGTCTTCGAGAAGTTCAATGCGATCGGGCGTGTCTACAAATGGGTGCAGCCGGTTGCTGGCATGTCAGTAGGAGATTATGCTCCTGTTTCCCTCTTAATTACCCCGAAAAAACAGCAGTTGTTTACCGCCGGAGCAACTTACCGGTTGAACGAAAAACTCCAGGTTACTGCCGAACTCGGGATGAGCGGCTACGACCTGAATACTTTTTCTAACCTGGACCGGTTTGATGACCGGGGCTATTCCATGCGGACCAAACTAGAGCATACAAACCCGTTCGGGAGAGATTCTGTGAAGGCCTGGAGTTGGAAAAAACAAGCTGAAATCGAAATCCTGGACCCGTATTTCAAACCGATCGAACAATACCGGGCTGTGGAATTTGACCGGGATTGGAATACCCGGAACCAGAATTATACGGGAAACCAGATCTTGTCGACTTTGGGAACGAGTATAGAGAACAAAAATTACGGTAAAATAGGGATCAATGCCCAGCAGTACAAGATCGGATCTGAATTTTCAGGATTGCGTACCCAATTGTTAACGAACTGGAGACAAAACGGGTTCAATGTGAATATCGACGCAAGTTACCTGACCGCAAGTAATGAAAACACAAACCAATTCCTCCGTCACAAAGCAGATATTTCCAAACAGATCAAAAAAGTACGGATCGGTTACAAAGACGACCAGGAATGGAACCGGTTTATACAGGGAGATTCACTTCTAAGTCTCCAGTCATACAGCTTTTTCGATTACCAGGGATATATTGCACTGGGAGATACTTCTTCCGGGGAGCTGTTGTTCAGTTACCGGGAACGTGTCGACGGGAGATCTGATAGCACGCAATTGCGCAATGCAGCTAAAGCAAGAACTTTCCGGGTAGAATGGACGAAGAACAATTGGAAAAATCAGCGTTTATATCTTGTGGCAAACTACCGCGAATTGAAAATCCTGGATACCACATTGATCATGCAGGCTCCTGAAAACACAACGAATGGCCGGATCGACCACGATGTCAAATTCTGGAAAGGAACCGTAAACCTGACCACTTTTTACGAAGTTGGTGCCGGGTTGGAGCAGAAAAAGGAATTCATCTACATCAAAGTGAATGACGGACAGGGAGTTTATACCTGGAATGATTACAACAACGACGGGATCAAAGACCTGAACGAATTTGAGATTGCAGGATATGCGGATCAGGCAAGTTACATCCGGGTTTTCACGCCATCCAATGATTACATCAAAACGTATTCCAATGAATACAACCAATCCCTGACTTTGCGCCCGGAACGCATCTGGTCAAATCGTACCGGAGTGCGGAAAGTCCTGTCGCGGTTCTCTACTCAGACACGTTTCAGGTTGCAGCGAAAAACCAACCTGTTTGACGGAGCAAGGGCCTACAATCCGTTCGTTGGCAGTATCGATGACAATTCCCTGGTAAGTACTTCAAACGTGATTAAAAACACGCTGTATTTCAACCGGACCAATAACATAGGTGGTGCAGATTACAGTTATGAAAGTTCCAAAACTAAAACACTGCTGGCTACCGGTTTCGACGGAAGGACCAAGGAATCCCATGAATTGAACGGACGGGTGACGATTATGAAGAAATTCAGTATTCAGTCGCAGTTTGAAACGGGACTTAAAACCTCTTCGGTGGATTACACCACCGGACGAAATTACCGCCTGCATTACTGGCAGGTGAAACCTTCGTTTATTTATCAACCGAATACATCGCTTCGTTTCAGCCTGGACGGCCGTTTGGTTCAAAAGAAAAATGAAGAGAACCTGGGCGGTGAGCGCGCCGATATTTATGACATCGGGGTGACCGGTAAGTTTAACCAAACCCAGAAAGGGAGTTTACAAGGGCAATTCAATGTGATCCGGATTACATTTAAGGGCGATTCAAATACGCCGCTGGGCTTTGAGTTGCTGGAAGCGTTGAAACCGGGAGTGAATTACGTGTGGAACCTGGGGTATCAGCGTTCCATATCTAAAAATTTGCAGATTTCCATCCAGTACAATGGACGTAAAAGCGAAGGAAATAAAGTCATCCACGCAGGTGGGATGGAAGTGAAGGCGTTCTTCTAAAAAAATGTGGGGACGTGATGTTGGGACGTGATGCATCGCGTCCCAACAAAAAAGGTCTTCGCAACGCGAAGACCTTTTTCCAATTCATCTTATATTTCTTAATGTCCTGCTTCTTCCTTCGGGAAGCTAGCAATCAGTTTATCGTAATCGCTGATTAAAGCTTCTGCTTCTACACGTTTTCCACGTGCAATTTCAGCAGCGTTCGGGTTTCCGTCTTTTTTAGCTTTTTCTTCTTCAGCCTTGTACTTCTCAATGGAATTCTGAAGGTTGTCCTTCAAATACCCGATATATTGAGGCATGAACATCTGCACGTACATTCCTCCATTCTTGTATTCGTTTTCATAAATCGGTAAGGCACGTCTTTGCAACCTTGGCTCGTGACGCGCAATGAAGAAAGTCATGGAGTTCATAATACCGATTTTATCGAATCCCTGTACCGAATTAGACTTGAAGACATTTTCATAATAAGTCATCTGGTCAGCTTCACCGTATTTTGCATAGATCATTGCCACACCTGACTGCATTTTGCTGGATGGTTCACTCTCCAAACGCTTACAAGCTTCCAATGCTGCTTTGTAATTTACTTTCGAAAGCTGGAGAAGTGCTGCGCTCATAACAGAATAAGACTGATCTTTCTCCAAACGCTCTGTGCATAATTGCTCTAATTCCGGCCCGGTGATCATTCCTGACAATGCCGTTAGTGCAGCTACGCGAACTGCGGATACCGAATCAGAAGTTGCCATCTGCTTCACGCGATTCACCGCAGCAGTTTTGTTTTCACTGCTCATTTTCCCGATTTTATCAATAGCACTTGAACGGATATCCCAGAAAGGGTCTTTCAATGCTTCCAGTGCAACTCTGCTTGCTTCCGGGTTACTGGAAGGAAGTTTCTGCAATGCATTTTTACGGTGAATGTAATGTTTGGAATTGTTCCATTGGAAGGCATACCAGGAAGGATCTTTTTTCTCTTCCATTTTTCCTAAAAGAACGGCTTCCGAATCAAAAATCACATTCTTTACAGTCCCTTGCGTTGGGATGCTCACTGTAGTCGATTCATCGTTGAACCAATGGCGGGAAGTGGTTGCTCCACGATCGTCGTAAACCGTCACGTCAACCGGCAATTTGAATAAACCGAAATCTTTCTTTTGCTTTTGTTTCACGGTAATGGATACCGAATTGGCATCAGTAGCATAAGAAACATCCATGATTGGATGCCCTTTACCCAAATACCACTGGTTGAAGAACCAGTTCAAATCTTCTCCGCTTACTTCTTCAAAAGCAAGTCTCAGCTGGTGAAACTCTGCTGCTTTGAATTGATTTGCTTTCAGGTAATTCTTCAACGCCAGGAAGAAAGCCTCATCCCCGATGTATTTACGAAGCATATGCAGAATACGTCCACCCTTATTGTAAGAGTGTCCGTCGAACATATCTTCTCTTGATTTGTAATCAAACCACACCAGATTGTGGTAACCACCCTGCTCAGCAGAAGCAAAATATCCTGCCGCTTCCTGCAATGCCTGGTATTCGGCTTCGTCCAAACCATGACGGTGCTCATCCCATAAGAACTGGGAATAATTTGCGAATGATTCGTTCAATGTTAAGTTTGACCAGGATTCGGCAGTTACCAAATCACCGAACCAGTGGTGGAACAATTCATGTGCGATCGTAGAATTATCGTTGTCATCCAGTAACTCACGCTGTGTTTTGTAAGCATAGTCCCCAAAGATTACAGCTCCTGTATTTTCCATCGCTCCGGAAACATAGTCACGGACAACGATTTGGGAATATTTATCCCAAGGGTATTCAACGCCCAGTAATTGAGAGAAGAATCCGATCATTGCCGGAGTTTCACCGAAAATTGCTTTTGCATCTTTTTCCCATTGAGGCTCCACATAGTAGTTTACCTCCATAGTTGTTCCGTCCGGGCGCTTATAAGAGTCTTTCACTACCTTGAACTCTCCAACTCCCATCATAAATAAGTAGGGAGCATGAGGAAGGTCCTGTTTCCAGTAATCGGTTCGTGTACCGTCAGCGTTCTTAGTAGAACTAATTAATTTACCATTGGAAAGTGTTGCATATTTATCCTGAACGGTAATGTACATTTCCTGTTTGGACTTGGAGTTCGGGGAATCAATTGTCGGGAACCAAACGGAGTTTGATTCGGTTTCACCCTGCGTCCAGATCTGAGGCATTTTATTCGGCTCTTCTCCGCGTGGATTAATGAAGTAAAGTCCTTTGTCGCTTGTAATTGCACTTGAACCACCCGCTTTACGGTCATCCGGCTTGGCAATGTAGTCAATCACTACCGTAAAGGTTTCATCACGCGTGTATGTTTTGTTCAGTTTGATCGTCAGGACATCGTCTTTGTAATCAAATTCACAGTTTTTTCCTGCCATGGAAACACTTTTGATCTCCATTCCTTTGGCATCCAGGACCAATTTATCCGATGCATAGTAATGAGGTTTTGCCTGAAGCGTTTCTTTACCAATCAACCAGGATTTCGTCCAGTCGAAGGAGACTTCCAGTTTTGTATTGATCAGATCCGTTAATACAGTCCTGGAAGCATGATATACCTTAGGTTCATCTTGCTTTGACTCTTCAATCGGTGCAGTTGCTCCTGCTTTCGAGTCATTACTTTTACTTGCTGCGCGTTCTGTGTCAGAATGTTTAGGTTGACAAGCTACCAGTACCAGAGCAACCAAATAGTATATTTTCTTCATTTCGGGGCGAATATGATTCTTAAATATTTTGAAAGGCAAATATAGAAAACTATGCTTTTTTTCCAATCTTTTTCTAGATGAATGGCCAAATAGTTCGTATTATTGTCACAAAATTCTTACAGATGGAAACAGCTAATTGGACATCAGACGGGGAAGTCCTTCACGCTAACAGAGATGGAGTTCATATTCGATGGGAAGACCAGCAATTCTTTACGATTACCTACAAGGGAGAAAAATTTCGCGGAGAAGTGATGTCTAATAGAATGGAGGAAGGTTTACTGACTTTGAAACTGAACCATCGCGTATTCGAGGTGAAGAGAGGCGGTCCATTGGATGAGCTGATCGCATCTCTTGGAATGGATAAGCCGAAATTGCGTAAATTGAAGCAATTGAAAGCACCGATGCCAGGAAGAGTGGTAAGCGTTGCTGTTACAGTTGGTCAATCGATAGAAGTGGGCGATCCTTTACTGACCCTGGAAGCAATGAAAATGGAAAATGTCCTGAAAGCAGAAGGTGTTGGGGTGGTTAAATCCATTGCAATCAATGCGCAGGATGTAGTTGACAAAGGAGGATTACTGATCGAATTCGAGTAAGAAACCAGATCGCATAAAGCGAGGAAAGAATATACAAAATACAATCAAAATAAAAACGGCTCCTTTTGGGAGCCGTTAGTCGTATTGCTAAAATGAAAATGCTATTTTGCTTTTTGCAAGGTGAATGCTTTATTAATGATTGAAGGATAAACCGATCCGAATTCTTTCATGCACCATTCCCGAAGTCTTTGGATTTCCTCTGAGTCAGACATCCATTTAATGGACTTAGACAATTCTTTTTGGAACAAAAGTGGGTCAAAACTAACCCGAACCAGGATTTTTTTAGTCAGTTCAAACATGGGGTTTTGTTTAATAATTTCATCTAATATAACGAACCCTTTTCTTTTTTGGTATTTAGAAAATGTTAAAAGTTCCTTATAAAAAAAGCGTGTGCCTTTAACCATCAGACACACGCTACTTTACAGGGGAATGTTAAATTTTAGTTGACATGTTTTTTAATCACCTGGTAGATTTCCTGGGTTGTTTTGTCGTATACATAAATATAGAGATTCATGATATCGGCATTGAATTGTGTTGGCAAGCGGTAAGAATAATTAACGCGGTATTTCCCGTTTGAGTCCAGATCCCCGGCAGTCAGCACACGCCCGAAGGTTCTTCCGTCAATGCATCCTCTGAAAATATGCCGGTGCACGTAAGTTTCATGTTTTCCATCAGGCACTCCCGGATTACCAGGGCTTCCGTCCGGATCCATACTGCTTGGAACCAATTGTCTTGCAACCAGTGAATCTTCAACCAGGCAAACAACAATTCCCAAATCAGCGGTTACCGAAGCATCTACTTTATCAACTTCGGCATGTAGGAACAACCCGCGGGTAGAAGGGAAGTAATTCGTAACAGCCTGGATATTGACCTTTACAGGTGTTGCCAGGCAAGTATTTGTTTTATTGGCAATGGCCGTTCCCGCATTGGATACAAACTGGTTGTTTGCTTTCACGCGGTTGACACAAAAAGCCGGGTTCCCTAAGAAAGCAGATCCGGGATCATCCTGCCCGAAATGCCTTCCGATCTCCAATCCTGCATCCACATAGAATACAGTAGGGTATTCTGCGGAAGTAACCTGGAAACCGGTTAATCCTGTTGGTCCGGCATGAATAGCCAGTCCGAAAATGCGAGCCGGGTTGGTTTCGATCAGCTGCTCCATGTTTGCTGTAGATGCCGGGCAGTTCACGCACTGGTGACCGGTAAAATCTTCAATCAGCACATTTCGCTGTGTATTGGTATTGGCAGTAAATGTTGGCCAAAACCCCTGCGAAGCATAGTATGCAGAATCTCCTCCGGGATAAAGGCTCCAGTCTAGTGTACTGGAAACTGCATTGGGAGGGTAAGCATTGGTAACTTTATCACAGGAAATAATGATTGTTGCTAAAACCGCCGAAAAAATAATGATCTTTTTCATGTTCTAAAGGTATTGATCAGAAACTTTGAGTTAAGGAAATGGTTAATCCGTTGGATGCGGGAACAAAGCGGCAAACACCACCCACACAGAAAAGTCCTGCGCGCTGTCTACCGTAATTCACTGTTAAACGGGTTGCGTCTTTAATCCACCCAACTGATCCGATTGCATAATGTACGCGTAAATCTTCGTGCGGGTTTCCGTAATTGTACTGGTCCATGAACCCGATGAACCAATTCGGTGAAATGTTGTATTCCAATACTACCGTAAGCCAATCTCCTTTATCTTTTGAAGTGCGGTAGTCGAAACCAAGCATTTTTTTGTCAGAAGTAAATAAAGCCTGTACTTCGGCACGGATACTGTGTTTCTTGTTGATCTTCCATCCGGCTTCCAATACCCCGATATGGGAACTGATCATTCCGTTTGCATCTTCGGTAATTTTAGAGACATCGTTGTTAACAATGATATTGAAGTAAGAAGCAATCAGGTAAAAGTTCTTATTCAGTTTGAAAGTAACGTTTGCATTGATATCCTGCCATAGCAAGCTGTCAGACATATCGAACGGTCTTCCTTTGTATGTTACACGTGTGGAATCTCCCGGCAAACCGTAACCTCCGCGGTGCTTCATGGGCAGATAAGCCGTTGAATAATTGATATTTATTGGAATCCCATATTTTCCACCTCCTTTTCCTTTCGGAATGGTGTAAAGCACTTCGGCCTGGTAAGCAATTTCACCCAATGGCTGAGTAGCATAAGGATACAATGTTGCAACGAGGTTGTAAGTATGGGTTTTGTTCATTGCCGGTAGGTAGTTGATGAACAGATCCGCCAATCCTTTCGTGCGGTCTGAGCGGTAACTCATGTTGTCGACTGATTTAGCAGAAAGGGAAATTCCCAATCCTTTCCGGGAGTATCCCAGGTTGATCAATGCGGAGTGCCCCGGGTTGTAGATGTACCCGTTGTCGTCACTCGGATCATTGTCTTTGTGCGTGTATTCCCCGTTCAGGCTGAATTTTTTATAGCGCAGGGCAAAGCGTCCGCTATATGCTGCTACGTTTTCAGGGAGAATGTATTGTTCGTTGTCGTCTTTTTGATATTTACTTACAACCGATCCGCCGATGACTACATCTAAACCGGTTGAATCCAATCTTGGCAGGAGTTCATTGATGTGTAATTGCAAATCGGCACCACGTGTAATTCCGCTTGAGTTTTCCACGCGACCTCCCTGGAACGAGTAGCGCTGCCGGCCGTATACACCTTTCAACTGAACACCTTTATAAGGTCTCAGGATCACTCTTGCACCGTCCATGGCATTGTCGTAACCTAAATTCCGGTCTTCGTATGCTCTGAAAATAGTTCCTGCACCGAATTGTTCGTAGAAATTACCTACGGTAACATCAATGTAGTTGTTTGACCAGCCCACGTAGCGCATTCCCAATCCTGTTCCGTCAAAGCGGTTCGGGTATCCGTTAATCCGTGGAAGGTATGATTCGAATCGGGCACCGGCCTTAAAATGAGATCCGGAGTAGAACACGTTCATGTATGAATTCAACAAACCTCTTTCCGGCGGTTGATCGGCTCCAATCAGAGGATCGGCATTTAAATACTGGAAAGTAGCTTCCATGTTCCCGGTGATGTTCCCTAATAAATTCGATTGTCCGAGTGCTGTGAGCGACCCGGACAATGCGCAGATTCCTAAAATCCAGTTTTTCATCTATTCAGAAATGACTATTTTTTGACAACTGTTTTTTTGATTTCTTCGTACAACTTTTCTTCGTCTCCGGGAGCGTAGTTGTTGTGCGAATAAACGATGTTTCCTGTCGGATCAACTAAAAAAGTATGCGGTACATTGTTCACCCCCATTGCTCGTTTGAAATCTCCGTTCGGATCCATTAAAACCAGGTAATCCCATCCTTTTCCGTCTACATATACCGGAACCTGTGTTTTTGTTTTTTCGTCATCAATAGTAACTGCAACCAGTGTTACTCCGGTTTCTTCCTGCCAATCAGGATATAACTCATGGATTGTATTTAATTCGCGTTTACACGGTGAACACCAGGTAGCCCAAAAAGAAATTACAATCGGACCTTTTAAACCTAATTCTGCGGTGTTTACTGCCTTACCGTTCATATCCGTTAACTTTACGGAAGGAAGTTGTTTAACGATTAGGGGTTCATGATCTTGTGCCAGGGATATGGAAGAGAGAGCCAGTCCCAATAGTAAGAACGCAATTTTTTTCATAGTTTAAATTTTAGCATGGGACGATTCAAGTTTCGTGCCGAATCCCAAAGATACCTTTTACTTAACACAATTTTAAACATGTGTTGTTTGACACTCTTGTATTCCTAAAAAATGTTAAGGTAGCGTCTCAAATTGTACTCCTATTCGGTCGAAAATCCGGTAAAATAGAACCGTTCAAATGCAAAAGACCACATTTAACTCAAAAAACCCCATTTATTGTCAAGGTTTGAATTGTTTTTTTGGCAAAAAAATTGTATTCTTACGAATTGATAGTGTGTTGAACAAGTTGTTTCCAAAAACATACTATTATATATTTGTGAAAACCAGAAAACTAAAACATGAAGAAAATTTACTCCTTATTAAGTTTAATGTTACTGACTGCGACAGTCTCCACTGCGCAGACCTATCAGCTTTACAGGTTCGATAATGATGTGCGCGGTGCAGCGATCGGTTCGGGTGACACGATCACAGTTGATGCCGGAGGAGCTTCTGAATACCATTTTAAATTTGAATTGGGAGCTGCTGGAACAACCGGTCCTGTTACTTCAAAGGTTCGTATTCTGAAAGTGAGCCCGAATACGTGTTATACTTACCAATTATGCAGTGAGATCACACCGGATAATGATTTTCAGAATGCATGCTGGGATATTAGCTGGAATAGCAATAACGCTTACATGTCTCCGACTCTTACCAATTTGGATTTTTCAGACCAGACAGTTGTTTATTTCCCTAAAGGTATTCCTTGCGTTGGTTCGTCTACACAGCTGCGTTACATCGTTTATGTAAATGATATAGTAGTAGATTCGGTAGATTACATCGTTACCAACGGTACATTAAGTACTCCATCTGTTACAAAAGATGAGGTAAGTATTTCACTTTATCCGAACCCGGCTAGTTCTGTGCTTCATGTTTCTGCACAGGGATTAGACGGAAATTACGATGTTAAAATGACGGATGTACTTGGAAAAGTGGTTTACAACGAATCAGTTTCAGGAACTTCTAAGAAAGTAGACGTAAGTGATTTCAAGAACGGAGTATACATGGTGACAATTACTGAAAAAGGAACAAGAGTCCAGACGCGAAGAATTGTGGTCAAACACTAAGTAGATATTGATATTTGATTGAAAAGGCCGGGATTCTCCCGGCCTTTTTGTTTGAAATGTGATCATCAAACTCATTGTCTATGCCAGTCCAAAGATTTTTTTCAATTCATCGATGCTTTCAACAGCACTTTTTGCAAGTACCGTAAACCCTTTATCGATATTCATTTCTAATGCTTTAGGGTCCACAATGATTCTTTTACAGGATTTAGGCACATAATGAATTAATCCAGCTGCGGGGTAGACGTTCAATGATGTACCTATAACGATTAAGTAATCAGCATCTGCCAATACATCAACTGCCCGGTTCATTTCCGGAACGGCTTCACCGAACCATACTACATGCGGTCGCAGACAGTACCCATCATCACATACATTGTTTAGGCTTAGTTCCCAGCCTTCAACCGGGTAGTATTTTGCTTCCTGCCGGGGTCCTGAACTTTTTGAATAGCGAATATTTCCGTGTAAATGAATGACATTTTGTGAACCGCCACGTTCGTGCAGATCATCGATGTTTTGGGTCACTATCACTACGTCATAGCCAGATTCCAGCTCGTGAAAAAACAAATGTGCCGGATTCGGGACAGCTTCAATTACCTGTTTTCTTCGTTGATTATAAAATCGTTGTACCAGCTCCGGATTTTTATCCCATGCATCCGGAGTAGCTACTTCTTCAATCCGGTAATTCTCCCACAGACCATTTGAATCTCTGAAAGTCGAGATACCGCTTTCTGCAGAAATTCCGGCTCCACTCAAGACTACTATTTTCTTTTTCATTATTCTAAAATTACGAAAACGACTTCTTTTAGCATTCCAATTTAACGATTCATTTATATCATTTTATCATAATCTTAAAACATGAAATAACATATATTTGGTTTTGTAAGTAAATCAATGAAACTATGAAAAAAACGTTACTTTTAATTGGAGGAGTGATCGCAAGCACAACCATGTTTGCGCAACAGACTCCAGTTTCCCAAACACCTCAAAATAGAAATGTTGTTTTGGAGGAACTAACCGGAATTTATTGTCAATTCTGTCCTTCCGGGCACGAGATTGCAAATGGACTTTCAGCTGACAACCCTGGTCGTGTTGTTTTGGTAAATATTCACGCAGGAGGTTATGCTACTCCTCAGGCTGCAGGTGATGTTGATTTCAGAACAGCAGACGGAAATGCATTGAATACATTCTTCAATCCAACAGGATATCCTGCAGGAGCGGTACAGCGTGTTCCACATGCTTCCGATATGCTACGTATTGCAACAGGGCGTGGTAACTGGGCAGGACAGGTGAATGCTACTTTGGGCCAGGCTTCTCCGGTGAATATTGCAATGAATGCAAGTATTGATGCAGCAACAAGAGTAGTTACTGTGAACGTGGAGATGTTTTACACAACTCCTCAGGCAGCAGGAACAAACCATTATTTGAATGTGGGAATTTTACAGAATAATGTAGAAGGACGACAAGTAAACTCCGGTGGATGGAACCCTTCCGCAATCTTGCCAAACGGGAACTACATGCACGAGCACATTTTCCGTGGGTTCATCAATGCAGGAGGAACGTGGGGAGAGCAAATCGATGCTTCTCAAACAGGTGTGATTACTAAAACGATCACTTATACGCTTCCTGCAACAATCGGAAATGTAGCGTTGAATATCGGTCAGTTGCAATTCTTCGCATTTTTGCACGAAGGGCACAATACCCCAACTACTTCAAAAATTGTTACAGCGGCTGAAGTTACTCCGGCTTATACCAATGTTCCAAGTGCTACAGCAAGCGCTAACAGCATTGTAAATACATTTAATATTTGTGACGGAGCTGAAATTACTCCGATCGTGAAAGTGGACAACTCAGGAGCTGAGATCACTTCAATCAATTTCTCTACATCCGTGAACGGAGGAGCGCCTACTACTTATACATTCAACGGAAGCATTCCTGCATACGGTTCTAAGGAAATCACTTTGCCTGCAATGGTTGTAAATGCTCAGTCAACAAACAACGTTCAGGTAACCATTACTTCAGTAAATGGTGGATCAGGTAATGTAGGTTCTGTTGCAGTTGTAACTAAGCCAATTGAAATTGCTACCATTGCGGATGGTGTAATGGCGGTTGCTAAAATGACTACTGACCGTTATGGAGATGAGACTAGCTGGAAATTATTCAATTCAGTAGGTACGGTTGTAGGACAAGGTGGTCCATACGCTCAGGCATCGGCAAGCGGAGCTTTTCCTCAGCCGGATGTTAACATTCTTCTTCTTGCTAATGAGTGTTACAAAGCGGTAGTATACGATGCATTCGGAGATGGATTCGATTCAGGATACGGAAACGGAGATTTCAGAATCCTGGTGAACGGTGTGGCTGTTGCAACTGTTACAACATTTACATCTGGAAACTCTATCGAAGATGCGATGAAAACTTCAGGTACTGCTTCAATCAGTGAAGCTTCTGCTGAAATCGGAATGACGGTTTACCCCAACCCGGCTTCAACGGTAGTAAACGTTAGCTTCGAAGGAAAAGGAGACTATTCTGTTTCGATCATGGATATTTCAGGACGTGTAGTTGCTGTTCAGTCTGTTTCTGCAGCAGGTACAACAAACGTTGAAATGCCGATCGCTGAACTTCAGGCAGGAAACTACTTTGTTTCTGTTGCTAACGGAAGTGCTTCTTATACGCAAAAACTGATGGTGAAGTAATTCACTGAAAACAATATGGCAGAGCCCCGGTCCCGTACGTACAGGACCGGGGTTTCTTTTTATATGAACTTTTGGTGCTCTTGTATTAAGATTTATTAACTTTATCGCCCCTTACAATCTTATTTTATATGCCAAAAGTTCGTAAACAAGATGCACTAGATTATCATGCTTCCGGAAGACCCGGTAAAATCGAGGTCGTTCCTACAAAACCCTATGCGTCTCAGCGTGACCTCTCTTTGGCATATTCGCCGGGAGTAGCCGAACCGTGTTTAAAGATCGCGGAAAATCCGTCGGATGTTTACAAGTACACCAGTAAAGCAAACCTGGTTGCAGTAATCTCGAACGGAACTGCTGTTCTTGGTTTGGGCGATATAGGTCCGCTGGCGTCCAAGCCGGTAATGGAAGGAAAAGGATTGCTTTTTAAGATCTTTGCAGATATCGACGTGTTTGATATTGAGATCGACGCAAAAGACCCGGAATTGTTTATCCAGACAGTGAAAGCCATTGCTCCGACATTCGGAGGAATCAACCTGGAAGATATCAAAGCACCGGAAGCTTTCGAAATAGAAAGACGCTTAAAAGAAGAATTGGACATTCCGCTGATGCACGATGATCAGCACGGAACGGCAATCATATCTGCTGCTGCATTATTGAATGCACTGGAACTTGCAAAAAAACGGATCGGACGTGTGAAGATCGTTGTTTCCGGTGCCGGAGCAGCAGCCATTTCATGTGCCAAATTGTATATGGCACTGGGAGCTTCAGTAAATAATATCTACATGTTCGACAGTAAAGGATTGCTCCATGCAGGAAGAACGGATATGGATGAAATGAAGCAGCAATTCGCACCGCATAAGAAAGACGCAACCCTGGAGGAATCATTCAAGGGTGCAGATGTATTTATCGGATTGTCGAAAGGAAACATCGTTTCAAAAGAAATGGTGGCTTCCATGGCTAAAAACCCGATCGTTTTCGCATTGGCAAATCCCGATCCGGAAATCTCTTACAGGGATGCGATGGCTACACGTAATGACATTATCATGGCAACCGGCCGTTCGGACCATCCTAACCAGGTGAACAATGTACTTGGATTCCCATTCATTTTCAGGGGAGCTTTGGATGTGAGAGCAACCGGGATCAACGAGGAAATGAAATTAGCTGCGGTAAAAGCAATCGCTAACCTGGCAAAAGAAACAATCCCGGAGGAAGTAATCGAAGCTTACGGTGAAAAACACATTTCTTTCGGAAAAGACCAGATTATACCAAAACCGCTTGATCCGCGACTGATTTATCACGTTGCGCCTGCGGTTGCGCGTGCGGCAATGGAATCCGGAATTGCTCAAAACCCGATTACGGATTGGGCGGAATACGAAATGATCCTGAAGAAACGCCTGGGACTGGATAATAAACTGGTTCGACAAATTACAACCAAAGCGCAAAACAATCCGAAACGCGTTGTTTTTGCCGAAGCAGACAATGTAAAAATCCTGAAAGCCGCTCAAACCAGTTCGGAAGAAGGAATTTGTATCCCGATCTTATTAGGTAAACGCAGGGTAATCGAATCACTGATTGCAGAATATTCGATTGAGATCCCGAACCTGATGATCATTGATCCGAAATCGGATACGGAAAAAATGCGCCGCCAGATCTATGGAAAAGCATTCTTCGAAAAACGCAAGCGTAAAGGTGTAACCGAATACGAAGCGATTCAGCAGATGCGTGAACGAAACCATTTTGGTGCCATGATGGTCGAAATGGGAGATGCAGATGCCATGATTTCCGGTTTGACAAGAAATTACCGCGATGTAGTTCGTCCGGCAATCCAGGTGATCGGATTACAAAAAGACGTTAAGACTGTTTCGGGCGTTTATATCCTGAACACAAAAAGAGGACCGATGTTCCTTGCAGATACAACGATTAACAAAAACCCTACAGCCGAGCAGATTGCAGAGATTACGTTCAATGTGGCAAAAACACTGCGAAAGTTTAAAGTGATCCCGAAAATCGCGTTGCTGAGTTATTCGAACTTCGGATCAGCTCCGGGGGAAGACGCTGAGAAAATGGCTGAAGCAGTCAAAATCCTGCACGAAAATCACCCTACGTTGATCGTAGACGGAGAAGTTCAGGCAAATTTCGCACTGAACAATGACCTGATGAACGAAAAATTCTCTTTCTCACAATTGGCGAACAAAGAAGTAAATACCTTGATTTTCCCGAACCTTTCTTCCGGAAATATTGCATATAAATTATTACAGGAAATCACGGAAGGTGACGCTATCGGACCTATTTTGGTGGGATTGAAAAAATCGATCCACGTATTGCAAATGGGGTCTTCCGTGCGGGAAATTGTCAATATGGTAAAAGTTGCTGTGGTAGACGCACAAACAAAATAAAAAATGATAGCACATCTTAACGGACGTTTAATAGAAAAGAATCCTACGAATCTGATCCTCGAATGCGGTGGTGTCGGATATTTTGTAAAAATATCCCTGACTACGTATTCTGCGATCGGATCTTCCGAATCTGTCAAAGTTTTAACACAGCAGATTATCCGGGAAGATGCGCACCTGTTATTCGGTTTTGCAACGTCCGAAGAACGGGACGTGTTCAATTTTCTGCTTTCCGTATCGGGAATCGGTCCGAACACGGCAATTTTGATGCTTTCTTCCATGTCGCCGGCTGAAATTGCTACCGCGATCCAGACGGAAGATGTGCGTTCGATACAAGCCATAAAAGGAATCGGGGCAAAAACAGCCCAGCGTGTGATTATCGATTTGAAAGATAAGATGTTGAAGGTGGAATGGAATGAAACAACAAATATTTTTGCCGGGAACAATACAAATCGATTTGACGCGTTAACTGCATTGATTTCTTTAGGTTTTGACAAGAAAACTGCAGAAAAAGCGATTGAAAAAATTGCCACTGGAGAAGAGACTGTGGAAGACTTAATTAAAGGCGCACTGAAAATATTATAAGCACTTGGAAAAAAAATTGAACGCTAACTACGCAAGAGTGATGCAACTGTTGACGACGGTTGTTTTCTGTTTTGTATCTCTTGTATTCTGGGCGCAACCCGGTGATACAACCTTGCAGTACCCTATTAGTAATCCATTGGATCCTACGCAGAACAATCCTCAGAAGTTTGATTTGGGAGATCCGTCAGGGGTTAAAAAAAGCATTGTTTTTGACCCGGTAACAGGAAAATACATCTTCGCTGAAACAATTGGTAATTCCAATATGAATTACCGGAATCCTTCCATGATGACTTTGGAGGAATACCTGGAATACGAGCGCCAAAAGTCATTGAAAGAAAACTGGAAAGACAAAATTGACGCACAGACAGAAGAAGCAAGAGCACTGGAATTCCCGATTAAGATCCCGTCCAAAGTATTTACCAGCTTCTTTGGTTCAGATGAAATTACGATCCGTCCGCAAGGATCGATCGAATTGGCATTCGGGGTAAATACATCCCGCTACGATAACCCGATCCTGCCGGTAAGACAGCGAAAAATTACCCGCTTCGATTTCCAGCAACAGATCCAGATGAATTTAGTGGGTCAGATCGGAACAAAACTGAAACTAAGTGCCAGTTACAACACACAGGCTGCCTTCGATTTTGATAACGTAACCAAATTGGGGTATTCCGGAGACGAAGACCAGATCATTCAGCGAATTGAATTGGGTAACGTAAGTTTCCCTTCTTTCGGAGCATTGATCCCGGGATCTCAAACCTTATTCGGAGCCTATGCAAAATTGCGTTTCGGAGACTTAACAGTAGATGCGATCGGGGCTTCTTCCAAAGGAAAGCGAACAGAGATCAATATCTCCGGTAAAGCACAGATCCAGCCTTTTGAAGTAACAGCCGACAACTACGAAGCAAACCGCCATTACTTCCTGAACATGTTTTTCCATGATCAGTACGACGCTGCAATGTCTCAAATGCCAAACGTAGCATCTGAAACATACATAACCAGGATGGAGGTTTGGGTAACCAACCGGATCAACAACACAGAGAATTCCAGAAACATCCTTGCATTCTCGGATTTGGGGGAATCTCAACCGCAAAATATTGAAGGTAATCCGGGTAACTTGTCAGGTTCTGTTTTTCCGTTCAACGGCGCAAACGGATTATACAACTACCTTACGGCCAGTGCAGGAAGTCCCGCGATCCGTGGATTTAACGGTGCGGTTTCGGAATTGTCCGCTTTGCAAAATACTACACCGGGTCCGTTCGTTCAGGCTATTCACTATGAAAAAGTTGAGAACGCGAGAAAATTGAGTGAGTCGGAATATACCTATAACGCACTACTCGGATTTATCTCCTTAAGCCAGCCGCTGAACAACGATGAGGTATTGGCTGTTGCATACGAATATACATACAGAGGACAGACATTACAGGTCGGTGAATTTTCCACGGATGGAGTTGCCGGTCAGGATGCTTTGTACTTAAAGCTATTGAAACCGACGATCACCAACCCGACGTTGAAGATCTGGGATTTGATGATGAAAAACATCTACTCGATCGGTGCTTACCAGGTGGATCAAACCGGGTTTAAGCTGAATATTTTCTACAACAATCCGGAAACTTCGGTTTTAGCTCCGATTTTGCCTTACCCGGGATTGGATGATAAACAGGTGATTACCCTGGTCGAAATGGATCGTCTGAATGTGAATAACCAGCAGTTTTCCGATGGATTATTCGATTTTGTTCCGATCATGTACAACGGGCAAAAAGCAGAAACCGGTGGTACGATCAATACCAAGAACGGACGGGTCATGTTCTCCACAACAGAACCTTTCGGTGGAGTGTTGAAGCAGAAATTGATGATCAACGGGATGCCGGAGACCATTGCCAATACGATTGCCTACACGGAATTGTATGACTCGACCAAAACGGCGGCTCAGCAGATCCCGAGTAAAAACCGCTTCGTGTTTAAGGGAGAATACCAGTCTTCCGTGACTTCGGATATCTCATTGAATGCGTTGAACGTTCCGGAAGGAGCGGTTAAAGTAACAGCCGGAGGAATCCCGTTGACAGAAGGTCAGGATTACACCGTAGATTATAACCTGGGGCGTGTAAAAATCCTGAATACGGGAATCTTAGAGTCAAATACACCGATCAAAATCTCCATTGAAAGTAACTCGGTGTTTGGTTTCCAGTCCAAATCAATGGTCGGGACACACCTCAACTACCGGTTCAGCAAGGATTTCAATATCGGTGCCACCTGGTTGAGAATGATGGAAAGGCCGGTAACCCAAAAAGTCGATTTTGGGAGTGAACCCTACAAAAACAACGTGATCGGGTTTGATATCAATTACCGTACGGAGCTTCCGTTCCTTACCAAATTCATTGATCTTTTGCCGGTCATCTCAACGAAAGAAAAATCTTTCATGACCTTCAAAGGAGAATTTGCCCATTTGATTCCGGGAACTCCAAAAGCCATCTCCAAAGCCGGAATTTCATATGTAGATGACTTTGAAGGAAGTCAGAGTACGATTGACTTGCGTACCCAGAGTGCGTGGCGTTTGGCATCCACTCCGCAAGGTCAGAACGACTTGTTCCCGGAAGGTTCTCTGAAAACGCTGGAGAACGGGTTCAAGCGGGCACATATCGCCTGGTATTTGATTGACCCATTATTTTATCAGTCGAACAACTTAACTCCTCAGCATATCAAAGACAATCCGGCACAGATTTCGGACAGTCGTATGCGCCAGGTACTTCAAACAGACATTTTCCCGAATCAGCAGCTGACTTATGGGTCCATTCCTACCATCCAGGTTTTGGAATTGGGATATTACCCGAAAGAACGCGGAATGTATAACTACGATACCACTTCAACATTGAATGCGGACGGTACTTTTAGTAATCCGCAGGATCGTTGGGGAGGAATTATGCGTTCGCTGACTACCAATGATTTTGAGCAGGCAAACGTAGAGTTTATCCAGTTTTGGATCCTGGATCCGTTTAATGAGGATGCCATGCTGGCAACACCGGGTTTAACAGGAGGGGACCTGTATTTTAACCTGGGTAACGTTTCAGAAGATGTCCTGGCGGATTCAAGAAAGAGTTTCGAGAATGGAATTCCGCCGTATGCAGGAGCGAATTACCCGGTAGTTATTACGCCATGGGCGAAAGTTTCTACGCAGCAGGTAGTTGTAAACGCATTTGACAACGATCCGAATTCAAGAGCAAGTCAGGATGTGGGGATCGATGGTTATAATTCCACGGAAGAAGCAACTTCCTACAGCGGTTTTGTCAATTGGGTTCAATCCAATCCGACATTGAGTGCAGAGGCAAAAGCAAGAATGATTGCCGACCCTTCAAACGATGATTATAACTTCTACCGGGATGATGTCTACGACCAGAACCAGTTAAATATTCTTCAGCGCTACAAAAAGTACAATGGAATGGAGGGGAACTCTGCCACACCGGAGATGTCCACTTCCATGAATGCAGAAGGATATCCGACACAGGCAAGAAACACGCCGGATTTAGAGGATATCAACCAGGATAACAACTTGTCCGAATCAGAAGCTTACTTCCAGTACAAAGTGAGTTTGCGTCCGGGAGACATGGTGGTAGGAAAGAATTTCATTACCAGTGTGGTTACTTATGCTCCGGAGGGTTCCAATAAAGTGGAAAAATGGTACCAGTTCAAAGTTCCGATCAGGGAACCGGAACGTACAGTGAACGGAATTCGTGATTTCCGTTCCATCCGTTTCTTCAGAATGTTCATGAGAGGATTCGACGAAGAAGTAATTGTTCGTTTTGCCAAATTGGAATTGGTTCGCGGAGAATGGAGAAAGTACCTGTTGGATTTAACAACTCCGGGAGAGGTGATCCAGGTGGATCCGAACCTGACAACTTTCAATATCGGTGCATTAAACTTTGAAGAGAACAATGAGAAATCTCCGATCGGATACCAGATCCCTCCGGGAATCCAGCGTGAAATTGATCCTTCTCAGCCTCAGCAGCGCCAGATGAATGAGCAGTCACTGACACTCGAAGTGTGTAACCTCCAGGATGGAGACGCAAGAGCAGCTTATAAAAATGTTCAGTTTGACGTTCGTACATACAAGAAACTGAAAATGTATGTCCACGCAGAAGAGGTGAATCCGAATACATTGCGTGACCAGGATGTTACCTTATTCGTTCGTTTGGGAACTGATTTCGTTGAAAATTACTACGAATATGAGTTGCCGTTGAACCTTACAGCATGGGGTACAAACAATGCAGATAATATTTGGCCGGAATCCAACAACATGGAGATTATTTTTGATGATTTATTGAATCTCAAAAAACGCAGAAATGATTTGTTGGGATCAACCGGTTCCGGGGTAGCAGCGAATGTAGAATACATCATCGCTGATCCTCAAAATGACCAAAGAAGAATCAAAGTTAAGGGAAGCCCGAACTTACAGGGAATTAAAACGATTATGATCGGGGTTCGGAATCCGGCGAAAAACGATCCGAAACCATGGGCTGATGACGGACTTGCGAAATGTGTTGAAGTTTGGGTAAATGAACTTCGATTAACGGATTTCGTTGATGAAGGAGGATCTGCAGCAATTGCTCAAATGCAGGTTCAGGCAGCAGATTTCGGTAGTTTCTCCCTTTCAGGAAATTACTCCGGGATCAACTGGGGTGCGGTAGATTCACGTGTCCAGGAAAGACAGCGGAATCAACGCCTGGGAATGGATTTCCAGACAAATCTTCAATTGGGACAATTCTTCGGAAACCGGATCAAGCTTTCCGTACCATTCTTCTATGGGTATTCATTAGGGGTCATTAACCCGGAATACGATCCGTTCAACCCGGATATCAAATTGAGTTCTTACGAAGCCGGACAAAGAAAAAGCATTGCAAGAGTTGCCCAGGATTATACGGAACGTAAATCCTATAACTTCCAGGGTGTACGAAAGGAGCGTGGAGCCGGTAAAAAAGCGCATTTTTACGATGTATCCAACCTGACACTCGGTTATGGATACAGTGAAAGCCTGCACCGGGATTTCAACACGAATTACGACCGCACCAAACAATGGAAAGGAAGTTTGGCTTATGCTTACACATTCGATAACAAACCTTTTGAACCGTTCAAGAAGAACAAGATGATGCAAAAATCCAAATGGTGGGGATTGGTAAGAGAAACCAGCATTGGGTACTTGCCGAAAACACTTGGATTTACGAATGACATCCAGCGAAATTACAACGAACGCCAGATCCGGAATACGATCGATACTTCAGCAAGTGCGTTCCAGTATAAGCCGGTTTATGTTAAGAATTTCCAGTGGAACAGAGGATATCGTTTAGGATGGGATTTCACTAAAAACCTCAAATTCTCGTTCAATGCAAACAACCGTGCTATTTTCGATGAGGGGGATGGAGAAGTAAACCGCAGAGGAGATCAGGAGTTGTATCGTCAGTTCAAAGACACGATCGGGAAACAATTGAGAACTTTTGGAAAGACCATGGATTATACGCATGATTATACCTTCTCGTATAATGTTCCATTCAATTTGATCCCTGCTTTGGACTGGTTGAACGGAAATGCGAAGTACACCGGAACATACAACTGGCAACGCGCGCCACTCGGACAGGATGGACGTAAACCGGGTGGATATGATGTAAACTCGGATTACGGTAACATCGTACAGAACAGCCGTACGATCAATGCGCAGCTCCAGGCTAACATGACAACGTTGTACAATAAAATACCATTCTTCAAAAAAGTAAATAACGGCGGATCGAATTCCAGACCAACTGTCGCAAGACCCAAAGCAGGCGGAGCAACGGATGCTAAAATCCCGGAAAAAGAACCTGCGGCGCCTGCAGAGTTAAAACCACCAAAACCTTTGGAGGAGATGACCAAAAAGGAAAGACGCCAGTGGGAACGTAAAAAGCGTAAACACGAACGTCAGCAGAAACGCAAAAAAGACAATAAAGTGAACCCGGTAGTTGGTTTCGGTGCGCGCTTATTGATGAGTGTGCGAAATGTTTCAGGAACATACAATCAAACAAACGGAACATTGTTGCCGGGTTACAACCAGGAATCACGAGTACTTGGATTTAACCCTGCATTTAGTTCAGGAATGGGCGGCTTTATTTTTGGCCAGCAGTCTTATTCCGTTACCGGTAGAGAAACAGGATACAATTTTGCTCAAACCGCTGCAGATAGAGACTGGATCGTTAAAAATCCGGCGCTCAACCGCCAGCATTCCATTACACACAGCCAAATGGTTACAGGTCGTGCAACATTGGAGCCAATCAAGGATTTGACCATCGATCTGTCGCTGAACCGGAATTTGACGGAGAACACCAATGATTTCTTCCGATTCAATGATCAGGTTGGACAGTATGAATCACAGAGCCGTTTCCAGACAGCTACCCTTTCTTATTCGACTATTTCCATCGGAAGTGCGTTTGAGAAGCTAAGTGCAGGATATGAATCAGGTAACTTCAGACAAATGCGGGAAACTACCCGTCAGGTATCCGATATGTTGGGAGGGGAGAATGGAAACTCAGCAGGAGGAACAGGCGGATACCGCGATGGATACAGCATTTCCCAGCAGGAAGTAGTGATCGGAGCATTCTTATCGTCTTATACAAACGGGAAAGTAAACAACCGTTCCGTGAATCCGTTTGCATCCATGCCTTTGCCAAACTGGACAGTTAACTACAACGGATTGGCTAAGTTTGAAAAAATGAAGAAGTATACGAAGAACTTTGTAGTTCGTCATGCTTATTCATCCACGGTAACTTTGGGACAAGTTCAGTCAAACCTTGCAGCGACGTTCGATCAGGGTGGTGCTCCTACAGCACGTGATTTGAACAACAACTTTATCTCCGAGCGCAACATTCAGACGGTGACAATTTCAGAGCGTTTCTCTCCGTTGATCGGATTCGATGCTACCTGGAATATCAAAAAACAGGGATTGATCACGAAGTTTGAAATTAAGAAAGACCGTTCGGCAACGCTTTCATTGAATAACAACCAGGTGACGGAAGTATTAGGAAATGAAATCGTGGTCGGTGCAGGTTATAAATTCCCGAAAGTGAGATTGCCGTTCAGAATCGGTAAGAACAAACCGGAAAATCCGCTGAATATCCGATTCGACTTTACGTTCAGAGATAACCTGACAGTAATCCGTAAGATCGTGGAATCTACAGAGCAGGCAACTGCCGGACAGCGTGTAGTTTCGATCAAATCGTCTATTGATTACAACATCGGCGCGAATTTGATGGTTCAGTTCTATTACGACCAGGTAATCACGAATCCGAAAATCGCTACATCTTACCCTACGGGTAATATGAGTACCGGTATCCGATTCCGCTTTAATCTTGGAGGACTGTAAGAATGACAATCCGCGAAGCAAGAAAAGGAGACGAACAGGCAATTCACGGGCTGATCTCAGAGTTGGCCCTTTATGAAAACGCACCGAATGAGGTTACGAATACCGTTGAAAAACTGGCCGTAGACTTATTCGTTGATAAAGTGTGCGAAGCCTTGGTGGTTGAAACGGATGATCAACAAGTTGTAGGATTTGCTTTGCATTACGAGTCGTATTCTACCTGGAAAGGAAGGTGTTTATACCTGGAAGACTTTTATATTCAGCCTGAATTTCGCAGGGGAGGAATTGGTTCCCGTTTGTTCACACAGGTAGTTGAAATTGCCAGGGAACGCGGGGCAAAACGAATGGATTGGCAGGTATTGGATTGGAATGAACCGGCAATCCAATTTTACAAAAAGCACGATGCGCTCCTTGATCCCGAATGGCTGAATGGACGCTTGTTTTTTTAGATTGTAAAAAAGTTGGTTTGGGGAATAAGGATTAAATTAATTCATCTTCCATCAGTTTCTTTTAATACAAATGAGGGTTCTTTTTCGTGAGAGGGATTTACTTTTTTTTTGTCAATTTTACACTGCGGACATCATCCCAATTACACGATATTGAAATCGATGCTTTTACCGAAATCATTACCCGTCCTTCTGAATGTCAGTTGAAAGTAGAAGCTTTTCATTCCGGTTATTGATCCCGGAAAGTGTTAAATCACAGGGTTTGTAAAACAACTGTGATTTGCATTTTGGATCCTGATCCCGCCTTTCCGTGGATAAATCCGGAAGGGAAAGCTGCTTAAAAGCCGTAATTGGGATAAGGCATTTTTGTCTACTTTTTTTGCCTTGGAAAAAAGTAGGGCGAAAGTGATTAAATTCGCAGCATGATATTGCGCCCGTTTTTAAGTAATCGTCCGTTGGTTTTATTACTGCTGATTCCGCTCATTGTCGGATTTCAGCTCTTAAATGCGCAGTTCAATTTCCATCCGCTGATCGAAGTAGTGGATTTGGGATTGTGGGGGAAAACCGTTCACCTAAGTTATTGGTGGACATCCATTGCAGCTTCGGTTATTGTAATGTCGAACGCTTTCCAGCTCAATTTCCTCTTCAATCAGCATGAGTTCTTAGACAAGAATAATTACGGACCTTCCTTGTTCTACGTGGTACTGATGAGTTTTTCACACTCATTTTACCAAGTCGATGCCGTACTGATCTGTCACGTATTTTTATTGCAGTCGCTGCGTTTGCTTTTCCGCCTCAAAAGCAACGAGTCGAATTTGGTTTCCTCTTTCAACAGCGCTTTTTTTATCGGTTTGTCGGCTTCCTTCCTGACACCCTCAGCAGCCCTGATTATCCCGTTCTGGTTTTCCGCCTGGGCTCTACATCCTTTCAGCTTCCGGCAATGGATCCTGATGATCACCGGTTTCGTGATTCCGATCGCAAACGGTTTAACTTACTGGTGGTTTTCCGGACATACGATCTCCTCCCGGATTTTGAAGCATTCTTCGCTGATCAAATACGAAGAAGTGTTTTTGTACGGAACTACCTCCACGATTGTCATTTTGTTCTTATTGAGTATCATTGGAATCCAGATCCGGGTGCGGGTAAGTAACATCCGTTTTAAGAAATTGAACCGGGCACTGATTTGGATCCTGATCGGAACCCTGCTTTTGGGAGTAGCCGAAATCATTATTTATCAACAGTCGGAATGGATCAGTCTGCTCTTTGTTCCATTGAGCTTTTTCTTCACATTTGCCTTTATTCATAAGATTTGGCAGCGCGTGGCGAGTATCTTTTTTTACCTGACACTAATTATTGCTGTTGCTAAATTTTTCCTCATATCATACATGGTTGTCTGACTAGATTGACTAACTTTGTTGCCATTCATGAATTGACGGGCTTCCGTCGCAAAAATAGATCAATGAAATTTGGTGTTGTTACCTTTCCGGGTTCCAATTGTGATGAAGACATGGTGTATGTCCTTGAAACAATTATGGGCCAACAAGTAGAACGTTTATGGCATAAAGATACCAGCTTGAAAGGGGTGGATTTTGTAGTTCTTCCGGGTGGATTCTCCTACGGGGATTATTTGCGTTCCGGAGCTATTGCAAAACTTTCTCCGATTATGAGTGAAGTGATGAATCATGCCGGTAAAGGCGGATACGTGATGGGTATTTGTAATGGTTTCCAAATCCTCACAGAAAGCGGATTATTACAGGGAGCTTTATTGCACAATAACAACCAAAAGTTTATTTGCAAGAATGTTTATTTGAAACCGGCTACATCCAACAGTGCTATCACGAAAGGATTGGATGCTGAAAAAGCATACAAAATTCCGATTGCCCATGGAGAAGGAAGATTCTACGCACCGGACGATACCATGAAATCTATTTTGGATAACGACCAGGTATTGTTTCACTATGTGAACGAAGAAGCACAGGTTTCCGATACAAGCAATCCGAATGGTTCATTGCACAACATCGCAGGAATCTGTAACGCGGGAAGAAATGTATTCGGAATGATGCCTCACCCGGAAAGAGCTGCTGATGCAGTTTTGGCAAATGAGGATGGAAAACGTTTCTTCGAATCAATCTTGAAATTCTGTTAATATGCGCATTTTATTGTTGGGTTCAGGGGGAAGAGAGCATGCAATTGCCTGGAAAATTGCCCAAAGCTCTCATTTAGAGCAATTGTTTATCGCTCCCGGAAATGCCGGTACCCGACTTCATGGAACAAATGTGGAAATGTCTGCAACAGACTTTCCTGCAATCAAAGCATTTGTTCTGGCGGAAAACATCAATATGGTGATCGTTGGACCGGAAGATCCTTTGGTGAAAGGAATTCATGATTTTTTCCTGGCGGATTCCCAGTTGAAACACGTTCCAGTGATCGGACCGAACAAAGAAGCAGCGCAGTTGGAAGGAAGCAAGGATTTTGCAAAAGCATTCATGATGCGGCATAATATTCCTACAGCTAAATACGCTACATTCACTAAAGATACCTTAGAGCAGGGATACAAATTCCTGGAAGGAATGAAAGCTCCTTATGTATTGAAAGCAGACGGATTGGCTGCCGGAAAAGGCGTATTGATCCCGGAAACACTTGCCGATGCTAAAAACGAACTGAAAAGCATGCTTGCCGATGCTAAATTCGGTGATGCATCTTCACGGGTTGTTATCGAACAATTTTTAAAAGGAATCGAATGCTCCGTTTTCGTCATGACAGACGGAGATTCTTATAAAATCCTCCCGGAAGCGAAAGATTACAAACGCATCGGGGAAGGAGATTCAGGTTTGAACACAGGAGGAATGGGAGCAGTTTCCCCTGTTCCATTCTGTGATAAAACATTTATGGATAAGATTGAAAATCAAATCATTATCCCAACTGTAAAAGGATTGAAACAAGACGGGATTACTTACAAAGGATTCATTTTCTTCGGGTTGATCAACGTGAAGGGTGAACCTTATGTGATTGAGTACAATTGCCGCATGGGTGATCCGGAAACGGAAGTAGTGATGCCGCGCTTGAAATCAGATCTGATCGATTTGCTTGAAGGAATTGCTACCAACACACTTTCCGAATGTGACATTCAGTTTGAAGAACGAAGTGCCTGTACCGTTATGATGGTTTCCGGAGGTTATCCGGATGCTTATGAAAAAGGAAAGGTAATTAACGGAATCAATAGTGTTACAGATAGTTTGGTGTTCCACGCAGGAACTTCCAGCGACGGGCCGGTTGTTTTGTCTAATGGAGGACGCGTTTTGGCAGTTACTTCTTATGGACGCAACCTGGAAGCGGCATTGGAACGCTCTTATGCAAGCATTGAGAAAATTTCTTACGATAAAGCTTATTTCAGAAAAGATATCGGATTCGACGTAATCTGACGATAATTGAAAAGGTGGCTGATCGGAGTCGAAGTCACCTTTTTAGTTCTCAATTTTCAATTGATACTTTACCTGTTCTTTTTCACCGGGATTTAACATTCTTATTCCTGCTTTTTCTTCTAATTTCCCGCTGGCATCCGCATGGTCTGCCCAGCCCCACCAGGGTTCTATACAAATGAACGGCGCATCTTTTTTGGTCCAGAACCCGATTGCAGTCCAGGAATCACAAGTCATCGTTACAAGTGTTTCGCCGTCCTGGTGCTTTAAACAAACAGATTTAAACGGGGGATTTTTTAGTACAAAAGCATCCGTTTCGAAAAGCTCGTTTCCCAGGTTTAATTGAGTCGAAACACCATAGTAACTGGTTTCTCCGGAAAAATAACTTCCTTCCAGTTCTTCTCGTTCGAGCTGCACTGCCTCATCAAATTCCAGGTAATAATTTTCCAGTTTCTCTTCCAGGTAAAAAGCGGGATGCCCGCCAACGGAGTAATACATGATTTCTGCTCCGGTATTTTGGATTTCATAAGCAACTGTGAGCCCCGAGTCTGAAAACGAGTAAACCACATCAAACACGAAAAAATACGGATAGACATCCATCGATTTGGTGTCTGGTAGCAGGCGAAGGCGCACTTCCGTTTCACTTTGCGTGACTACTTCAAATTCCCGGTCGCGCGCAAAACCATGCTGCGCCATCGCATACGATTTCCCCTGCAAGGTATAGCTGTCATTCAACAGTCTTCCTACAATTGGAAAGAGATTTGGTGCTATGCGGTTCCAGTGCCCGGTTTGTTTAGACCACAGAGCATTTTTACCGCTTTTGGTACCAAAAAAGGTGAGTTCTGCGCCGGTCGGGTTGATGTCAGCTTTCAGCGACTGATTTTGAAGTTGGATGCTTGCGTTCATAAGAACTTAAAAATAGTTAATTTGTAAATGGGAAAGGCTCGAATGAAACAATTTAAGTCCTAACTATTGGAAATCAATAAAATTTGCGTATATTTGCATCACATTTTAGTAATTAGACCGAATGAGGGGACGCAAGTCCCCTCTTTTTATCTCATATGATTTCAAAACAAACAGTAAGAGAACTAGCAGAAGAACGAATCAAAGACCGCGACGAACGTTTGTTTATCGTGGAACTGACGATCAGTGCTTCCAATGTAATTCGCCTGGAGTTAGACAAAACAGAAGGAAATGTTTCGATCGAAGACTGTATGTCCGTTTCCCGGAATATTGAACACAACCTGGATCGGGAAGATGCTGATTTTGAATTGCATGTTTCTTCTGCAGGATTGGATAAGCCGTTGCGAGTACATGCCCAGTATGTGAAGAACATCGGGCGCGACCTGGACGTGAAATTGAAATCAAAAGAAAAGGTAACGGGAACGTTAATTGCCGTAGATGAAGCCGGAGTAACCCTGAAACGCGAAGAAAAACAGGCAATCGAAGGCAAAAAGAAAAAGGAACTGGTGGTGATCGAGAACAAGATCGCTTTTTCAGATATCAACGAAGCAAAAATTGTTATTTCATTTAAATAAGAAGCTATGAACAGCTTGGAATTAGTAGAATCGTTTTCCGAGTTCAAAGAACTCAAGAGCATCGACAAGCAAACGATGCAACACGTATTGGAAGACGTATTTCGTGCGATGTTGAAGAAAAAATTCAACACAGATGAGCACATCGATGTGATTGTAAACATCGATAAAGGAGACGTTCAGATTTTCGTGAACAAAGAAATCGTTGCTGACGGTGAGGTAGAAGATCAGAATACTGAGATCGCTTATTCAGATGCAATTAAAATCGAGCCTGATTTTGAAATCGGTGAGGAAGTGTCGGAAGAATTCCGTTTCAATGACTTCGGTCGCAGAAACATCTTGTCACTTCGTCAGAATTTGATTTCCCGTATTCTGGAATTGGAGAAAGACCACTTGTACAAGAAATACAAAGAGCGTATCGGTGAAATTATCACTGGTGAGGTTTATCAGGTTTGGAAGAAAGAAATCATGGTATTGGATGATGAAAACAATGAGTTGATTCTTCCTAAATCAGAGCAGATTCCTTCCGATTACTTCAAAAAAGGAGAATCTATCCGTGCCGTTGTATCGAAAGTGGACATGCGTAACAGTTCACCGGTTATTATCCTTTCGCGTATCGCACCGGAATTCCTGGAGCGTTTATTCGAATTGGAAGTTCCTGAAGTATTCGACGGATTGATCACCATTAAGCGTATTGTACGTGAACCGGGAGAAAGAGCAAAAGTAGCAGTTGAATCATACGATGATCGTATTGATCCGGTTGGTGCTTGTGTCGGAATGAAAGGTTCCCGTATCCACGGAATCGTTCGTGAGCTTCGCAATGAGAACATCGATGTAATCAATTTCACGAATAACCCGAAATTGTTTATTCAACGTGCGCTATCGCCTGCAAAAATTACCAATATTGAAATCGACGAGGAAGAGAAGCGTGCAAGCGTATTCTTAAAGCCGGATCAGGTTTCATTGGCAATTGGAAAAGGAGGATACAATATCCGTTTGGCAGGAAGATTATCAGGATACGAAATTGATGTATTCCGCGACGGAGAATCTGACAACGAAGATGTTGACTTAGAAGAATTCGCAGATGAGATCGATAGCTGGATTTTGGATGAATTGAAAGCAGTTGGTTGTGATACAGCAAAATCTGTATTGGAATTAACAGTGGAAGATTTGGTTCAACGTACAGATTTAGAAGAAGAAACAGTACAGGAAGTATTGCGTATCCTTCGCTCGGAATTTGAATAAGAAAAAGCATTGCCTTTGATTTCGCAGCAAGCGTCAGCGCAGTTGCACAAAGGTAAAATGCAAAAAATGAATGATAAAAAGTATCGGTTTTCGATAAAGAAGTAGGTCGAGATTTCGGTCAGGAGAAAAATACCTGACCGATTTTCACCTAAATCTGGCTAACACTAACTATCTTTACACAGCGAAAAAGGTTCATCCCGATAGCAATTGGTTTGAACATTAATTAAAAAGAAGCAAATAATATATGTCTGGTAAAACACAGCGTTTAGGAAAAGCAGCAGGAGAATTGAATGTAGGTATCTCTACGATCGTCGACTTTTTGGCGTCGAAGGGACAGGCTATTGACTCCAATCCAAATACGAAGTTGGATCCGGAGCAGTACGACATGTTGCGCACTCAATTTGCAGCTGATCAAAATTTGAAGGAGCAATCCAAAATGACAGCAGTTAAGAGAGAAAAGCGTGAAACCATTACTTTGCGAGATATCAAAGAAGAACCGAAATCCCAGGAAGACGGTGATGATTTTGAGAAGAGCGCACCGGAACCACCAAAAACTGCTCCCGTTGTTACTCCGAAAGTTGAAACTCCAAAGGTCGAAGAAACTACTCCTGTAGTTGAGAAATCAGAGCCTGTTGTAGAGAAACCAGCTGAAGAACCTAAGCCGAAAGTAGAAGAGCCGGTTGCTCAACCTGCTGATGGCGGAATTCAGGTGATCGGTAAGATCGACCTGGATAAGCTGAATACCAAAACAAGACCGGACAAACGCAAGAAAGAGGATGGTCCGATCGATAAGAGCGATTATCCGAAACCTCCGGTTGCACCAGTTGTCCCTGAAAAAGAAGAAGAAAAAGCTAAGGAAACGCCGCCGGCACCCGAAGCTCCGAAAGAAATAGAAACGATTCGCGTAGAGCGTACCAAATTATCAGGACCTACGGTTCTTGGTAAAATTGAATTGCCTGTCGAGAAACCAAAATCAGTTGGCTCTTCCCGTCCGGGCGATGACCGCAAGAAACGCAAGCGAATTAAAAAAGAAATGCCGAAAACTCCGGGAGCTAACCCACAAGGTGGTGGCCAGGGAGGACAAGGCGGTGGAAATCGTCCTCCGGGACAAGGAACAGGTCCGGGTGGAAACCGTCCGGGTGGAGGAAACTTCAACCGTGGTGGAGGAAACAACTTCCGTAAAGGAGGTCCGGTTGACAAGCCTGCAGTTTCTGAGCGCGATATCCAAAAAGAAATTAAAGATACTTTGGCTCGTTTATCTTCCCAGGGAGGTAAATCGAAAGCATCCAAGAATCGTCGTGCAAAACGGGATGACCGTGCACAACGTCGTGAAATGGAGCAGATAGAAGCTGAATTACAAGAAAAAATCTTGAAGTTGACAGAGTTCGTTACCGTGTCTGAATTGGCATCGATGATGAACGTGTCACCAACACAGGTAATTTCTGCTTGTATGTCATTGGGAATCTTTGCTTCCATCAACCAGCGTTTGGATGCGGAAACGATCCAGATCGTAGCGGAAGAATTCGGATTCGAAACAGAATTCGTTTCTGCCGATGTTCAGGAAGCAATTCCGGAAGTAGAAGACAAAGAGGAAGACTTAATTGAGCGTCCGCCGATCATTACGGTGATGGGACACGTTGACCACGGTAAAACTTCCTTATTGGATAAGATCCGTAATGCCAACGTAACTGCGGGTGAAGCCGGAGGAATTACCCAGCATATCGGTGCTTACTCGGTAACATTGAAAGACGGTCGCAAAATGACTTTCCTGGATACACCGGGTCACGAAGCCTTTACAGCGATGCGTGCACGTGGTGCCCAGGTTACTGACGTTGCAATTATCATTGTAGCTGCGGATGATGACGTGATGCCTCAAACAAAAGAAGCAATCTCTCATGCCCAGGCAGCAAACGTACCGATGGTCTTTGCAATCAATAAAATTGATAAGCCAGGTGCAAACCCGGATAAGATCCGCGAGCAACTTTCCGCTATGAATATCTTAGTAGAAGAGTGGGGTGGAAAATACCAGTGCCAGGAAATTTCTGCAAAACAGAATTTGAATATCGATGCATTATTGGATAAAGTATTGTTAGAGGCAGAAATTCTGCACCTGCGTGCGAATCCGGACAAAAATGCAGTTGGAACCGTGATTGAATCCTCTTTGGATAAAGGAAAAGGATACGTAACGAACATGTTGGTACACGCAGGAACAATGAAAGTTGGAGATGTGGTATTGGTAGGACGTAACTACGGTCGTGTTCGTGCAATGCACGATGAGCATGGAATTGCTTTGAAAGAAGCAGGTCCTGCACAGCCGGTATCCGTTTTAGGAATCAACGGTGCACCTTCAGCTGGAGATACATTCCATATCATGGATGACGAACGCGAAGCGAAATCAATTGCTACGAAAAGAGAGCAATTGTATCGTGAGCAGGGTCTTCGTACGAACAAGCACATCACATTGGATGAGATCGGTCGTCGTTTGGCGATTGGAGATTTCAAGGAATTGAACTTGATCGTTAAAGGTGACGTGGATGGATCCATCGAAGCATTATCCGATTCCTTACTGAGACTTTCCACAGAGGAAATCCAGGTGAATATCGTTCACAAAGGAGTTGGAGCAATTACCGAGGCCGATGTAAACTTAGCTTCTGCATCCGATGCAATCGTGATCGGATTCCAGGTAAGACCATCCGTTTCCGCACGTAAATTGGCAGAACAGGAACAAATTGATATCCGTCTATATTCCGTAATCTACAAAGCAATCGATGAATTGAAAGCAGCGATGGAAGGAATGTTATCACCGGATATCGAAGAAAAAGTAATCGGTACTGCAGAAATCCGCGAAACGTTCGAAATTACGAAAGTGGGTACGATTGCAGGATGTTACGTCATGGATGGAATCATCAAGCGTACATCTAAAATCCGTGTTATCCGCGATGGAATTGTAATCCACACAGGAGTTTTGGGATCATTGAAACGATTCAAAGACGATGTGCGTGAAGTGAAAAACAATTACGAATGTGGTTTGAACATCGACAAGTTCAACGATATCAAAATCGGTGACTTAGTTGAAGCTTACGAAGAAGTAGAAGTTGCAAGAAAATTGTAATTCAGACATATAAAATACAAAACGGGCGGTGAAAAACATTTCACCGCCCGTTTCATTTATAACCGAATTGAACTAAACCAATTTAAACCGCGCCAGTTGCTGGTACAAGATACATCCGACACAAATCCCGAAAAGCGCTTCCAAACTTGCAAAAAGAAGGAGGAGCCCGCCGATAATACCAGCCGGAAGTGTGAGATGGAAAAACAATGCTGCGGAGAGCGCACCCACAACGAAAAAGCCAACCGTAGCCGCAAACTTCTTGGGAGCCTCATTTGTAGCTTTGAATCCCAGCTGGAAATGAGACACTGTTTTCTGAGCAATGTAGCGCAAAAGAGATAACTGCCCGATCCCGAAAGCCCGGAAACCGAAATCAAGGAAAAGCAGTACAGCGATGTATGCATTTTGAAAATACAAGGCTGCCAGAACAATGAAAATTACCTGCATCGCAATCATACGGATTACGATTTCGTTTACCTGTTTGCCGTTAACAGGACAACTTGCTCCTGCCTGTTCCATCAGATGTTGGGCTGAGGAGTTAAACGCAAATAAGGTTTGACTTCCTTGAATCCTTTGGGGAATTTTGCAGGAATATCTTCGGTTTTAATAGCCGGAACCACTACCACATCTTCACCGTGTTTCCAGTCTGCCGGAGTTGCCACGCTGTAATCTGCCGTTAACTGCAAAGAATCCAGTACGCGCAGGATTTCCTGGAAATTCCTTCCGGTGGAAGCCGGGTACGTGATGATCAATTTCACGGTTTTGTCCGGTGCAATGATAAATAGGGAACGAACAGTCAGCGTTGCCGATGCATTCGGGTGGATCATATCATATAATTCAGCAATTTTCCGGTCTTCATCTGCAATGATTGGAAAGTTTACCTGCGTTTCCTGTGTTTCGTTAATGTCTTTGATCCACTCGTGGTGCGAATCAACTCCGTCTACTGAAAGTGCCAATACTTTCGTGTTTCGAGCGATAAATTCGTTCGTTAATTTGGCCGTTGTACCTAATTCCGTTGTACAAACCGGGGTGAAATCTGCCGGATGCGAAAATAAAATTCCCCAGGAATTTCCTAAAAACTGGTGAAGATCAATTTCCCCGATGCTTGTTTTTGCTGTAAAGTTTGGTGCTGTGTCGCCTAGTCTTAATGCCATGATGTTCTTTTTTAGATTACTGAAAATTTTGCTTAAGTCTTTTATGATTTTGATCTTTCTCCGGGTTATCCGGGTTCGCTAGTTCAAAAAGTTTAAAATTGGAACCCTTTGATCCATTGAATTACTTGATCAAAACTATAAAACTATATATTCTATAGAATTAGTAGACAAATATAGTCCGAAATATCGAATGTAGTATATATTGCATGAAAATTTTAGCAGTCGCTAGCCAAATATGCTTAACTTTGTTCCCATGATCGCTCCCGGTTCGAAAGGATGGATTGCCAAATACTTACAGCTGATTGAGTCAGGTGAACTTTCTATTGACCTGCAAAAACCGGACGATCTGACTCCCGCAGAATTCAATCATTATACGCTTTCCCTAACAGGGATTATTTTCGGTTATCCTTCCAAATTACTGTTTGGAAACGACCTGGATACGTCCAAATGGACCCACGATGAGCACTTGACAGTCCTTCTTTTCGAATCCCTGTTATTTACGCATTACAATATCCAGGGGAAAGAGAAGCTGAATTCGGAAGAGTTTTTGAACGACCTGCATATTTTCTACAAAAAACACCGGGTTCAGTCCCTGACTTCCGTTCTTACCTTTTTCCTGAAGGAAAGCAATTCGGAAAGAATAGAACGCATCCTGGAAAAACGGGTAGATGTTCCGAAGAACCTGACGAGTACCAAATCCTGGATGAGTTATTTTACAAATTCATTCATCTACCTGGATGTCATCCTGTTTGAAGATTTCCTGAGAAATAAGCGCAAGCAGACACTGGATTACCAGAAACTGGCACTTTTGGCATTGGGGATTATCTCCATTTCAGCTTATTCGGACGGAGAGATCCAGGATTACGAGAAGAACCTGTTCAATACTTTTTTGCTGTCGGCAGATTTGGATTCGGACGAAAAAGAATTGGCGAAATTGCGTTTTAAAGAAGGGATTACTTTGAACGAATTGACTTGTGACCTGGTAGATTCCTGGAATTTTAAGCGCTATCTGCTTGATCTTTCGGTATTGACGGTACACATGAACCAAAACTCACCGGAAGCCGGTCAGGAAACACTGATTACTTTAAAGAAATGGCTGAATTGTTCGGAAAGGGATTTGGATGAGGCAATTTACTGCACCGATCAATTCTTATTGGAGAACAACCAAAGAGTTTCGTACCTGAACGATTCCAATTCGATGGAATTGATGCTGGACAGTGTTTCCAAACGCTGGATCAAGATCCTCGGTCGGAATAAAGACAAGCTGGCACAGGAAATCAAGCAGAGCAAGGAATTGGTGTTCCTGATCCGCAAATCTGCTTCGGAAGAATTATCAAAAGAAGAGAAGGAAAAAGTCAAAACGCAGTTCATGGATATCGTGAAATCGATGCCGGCGCTGGCAATTTTCCTGCTTCCCGGCGGGGCTTTGCTTTTACCGATCGTTCTGAAGATCATCCCGAACCTGGTTCCATCCGCATTTAAAGATAACGAACTCGAAGAATGAGGGATTACCAAGCGATTTCTCACTTCAAAGGGCTGAATACATTGCGCTTTATTGCTGCTTTCCTGGTAGTGATTCACCATGCGGAATCCTTGCGGAAAGACCACGGTTTGACTCACCATTTGAAAGATTTCGGACTGTTTCAAAACGGTGCGCATGCCGTGAGTTTTTTCTTCGTTTTGAGTGGATTCCTGATTACCTACTTGTTGTTGAAAGAACGCGAAGCAAAACAGGATATTTCCGTCAAACAATTCTACATCAAACGCGTTTTCCGTATCTGGCCTTTGTACTTTTTGATGGTGATCATCGGGGCGATTATCCAGCCTTTTTTCATTGACTGGTTCAATATTCCATACGAAATGCCGTATACCTTCGGGGAAACGTGGTATTACTTTATTTTCTTCGTTCCCGGATTGGTCAATTATTTCTTCGGTAGTAATTTATTGGAACCGCTTTGGTCGATCGGGGTGGAAGAAGTCTTTTACCTGATCTGGGCACCGTTATTCAAATGGCTGAAACGGCACGTATTGAAATTAGTGCTCGGAGTCATTGCATTCAAGCTTATCCTGATCGGTGTCAACAGCTATTGGAGCCTGCCGGGAGTTTTGAGTTACCTCATCCGGATTCACCAGTTTGAAGCCATGGCGATCGGAGGTCTGGGCGCTTACCTCGTTTTCCATTACGGAAAGCTGATCAATGCGTCGTTCCTTTACAGCATTCCGTTGCAGATCCTGATCTATTCCCTGATTGGTGTTTTTATTGTGTTCGGAGCGAATATCCACCATGAAATCTGGTATTTTTTCTTTGATCATCCGCTTGTTTCTGCGATTGTTCCGAATGCCTTATTCCTTTACCTGATTATTGGTGTTTCGGTTGTCGACAAGAACCTGTTTACTTTGGAAAACCGTATTTTTTCTTACCTGGGTGAGATTTCCTACGGAATTTACATGTTCCATTTACTGATTCTTTCCCAAATCATTGAATTGCTGAAAGGCTTCGTTGCGGGTTCGGGAATCTTTTTGGAAACCTTGTTTTATTACGGCATTTCCATTCCACTGATTATCGGGATCTGTGCACTTTCAAAACGCACATTGGAAGCGTATTTCGAACGGAAGAAACAAAAAGTACTTCTGAGAATGAAAGAATCCAATCAGTCAAATTGATATCTTTAAATCAAAAACAGGTTTGGATTCAAAACTTCGTCGGTTCTTAAGTGAATTTCAACTCTCTGAAGAAGAGATGGACCTGGTATGCGGTTTAGCAATAGCAAAAGAATACAAAGCCCACGAGGTTTTTTTCCAGGCAGACCGGGTATTTGATTATTTCCTGTTTATAGAGGAAGGAATGATTCGCGCCTACCGGATCATCGACGGGAATGATTTTACGTATTCCTTTTTTCTTCCCGGTGAAATTTGTGTGGATTTTCAAAGTTACCTGCAACGCATTCAAAGCAACCATTATTTCGAAACACTGGTCCCAACACGGATCTTTCGTTTGGAGAAAGAAAAGATCGAAGCCTTGTTCAATGAACATCCACGCATTGAACGCATTGCAAGGGAAATGGCTGAAAAGGCTTACATCAAAGCAGTAGAACGGGTAAAGGAATTTCAAACGGAAAGTTTGGAAACGCGTTACCTGCGTCTGATCCAAAACCAGGAAGAGCTGTTCAAAGCAGCGCCCTTGCAGCACATTGCTTCTTATTTGGGTGTGAAACCACAAAGTTTGAGCCGCATCCGGGCTAAGATCGCTAACAAATTCTATTAGCCAACAGTTTTCAAAAGAAAAAGTAGACTCAATTCGGGTGTAAAATGCATTACTTCACATAGGTGAATTTTCCCCGGATTTCACCGCCATAACTTTGCTTCATCAAATTCATAGAAGATGAAACAATACAAATGGAAATTCGGATTACTGGCAATGCAGCTGCTACTGCTGCCCCAAGCTTTCTCACAGGGAGTTCCGACTTTAAAAGAACTATGCGACAGCGCTCTGACAATCGATCACACGATACAAAACAACGATCTGGCAATCGAATTAGCTAAAATTGACCAGGAAAAAATCAAAGATGCTTACATGCCCCGATTCGAGGTGGACGCAAAGGGCGGTTACCTTTATTCGGCATTTGACCTCACCTCGCCGGCATTTGCGCTTCCGAGTTTGGGTTTAGCCCTACCGGAACACAGTAACAGGTACCAGTTGAGTTCAGGTCTTGTCACAGCAAACGTGACAGGATCTGTTTTACTTTACGGGGGTGGTGCGGTTTCCAATATGAAACATGCCAATCAGGCCAAAATCCAAGCCCAAACCGTATTGCTTGAAAAAGACAAACAAGAAATTTTAAGCCAGGTACTCACAGCTTACGATCAGCTTGGAATGCTGAAAGAAGTCAAAAAAGTATTGGATGCGAGCGAGAAACGCCTCGGGGAAAACAAATTGACAGCTGAAAAGGCCTATTCCTATGGAATAATCACAGGATATGAACTAAAAAAAATAGAGTTGGCGCAGTCTCAGCTTCATTCGAAACAGCAAGAGTATGCAAGTAAAAGACGTTTGGTTTTATTGCAGCTCCATGTTTTAACACACGTAGAGCTGAATCGCCTGGAACAGTTGGATGTGAACCTGGAAACACTGATTACCGAAAAACAATCATCCGTTGCAAACAAACCGGAATTGCAGGCTTTGGGATATGCAATCGAAGCGAATCAATACAAACTGAAAGCGGCTAAAACCTGGTGGGTCCCAAAAATCGGTGCTTCGGCATCCTTGGGCTATGGCGGATTATTGAGCGGACGTATTCAAAGCAGCGATCCCATGATGACGACCGGAAAACCGCTGGATTACCGGTTTCATGACTTGAATATTTTCCCGATGGTAAATGCCGGAATCGGGTTGAAATGGACTGTTTTTGACGGTGGAGAAGGAATTTCAGCCGTGAAAAAAGCAAAAATCGATCTGAAAATAGCCCAAAACAACCAACAAGATGCCGCAGATAAGCTGGATTTGAATCTTCAAAAGACGGAAATTGAAATGCAGCTATCCGAAAATCAACTGGCTGAAAAAGAGAAATCCAGGGAAATTGCACAAAATGCGCTGAACCAGGCAAGTGAAGAGTTTAAAGTTGGGTTGATCAAATCCACTCAACTAATAGAAGCAGAAACGGATTTACAGCAGGCAGAAATGGAATATGCGCAAGCTATTTTCAATCAACGCAGAGCTTCGGCAGCCTATTTGAAAGCCGCAGGAAATCTCACAATAGAAAAAATCGAAAAATAAAAAAGCATGAAAACAGCAATCAATACAGTAATTGGAATGTCCCTGATCTTAGGACTATTAACAGGATGTTCTGAGAATACAAGTAGACCGGCAGAAGGAAAAATAAAACGGAAAATCATCTCATTCACCCCGAAAGTTACCGGGCGCATCCTGAAAATTTATGTGGAAGAAGGAGACATTGTTCACCAGGGAGATACGCTGGCAATGCTGGATGTTCCGGAAGTAGATGCAAAATTGAAACAGGTTTCAGGGGTTGTCAAATCGGCTACGGCACAAAATGCCCTGGCAAATAATGGGGCAACAGCGAATCAGCGCAAACAGCTAAAAGCAAAATTTGCCGTTGCAAATGAGCAATTCCAGTTTGCAGAGAAATCTTACAAACGTGCGAAAGCCATGTTTGATGACGGTTTGATGGCTCCGCAGAATTACGACGAGGTTTTTGCCAAGTACCAAGGAGCAAAAGCACAGCTGGATGCCGTTACCGCAGAGTTGAATGAAGTAGAAAAAGGAGTCCGTTTTGAAACCAAGGATGCCGCTTTCGGACAGAAAGAACAAGCTTTGGGAGTGTTGGAAGAAGTGGAAATTGCGTATTCGGAAAAATACATCATTGCAACCAATACCATGCAGATCGAAACAATTACTTTGAATGAGGGAGAATTGGCAACAGCTGGGTATGCACTTTTTAACGGGTACATTCCGTCATCAACTTATTTCCGTGTTACGATCCCGGAAAGTGAGATCGGGAAGTATGCGATCGGGCAGGAACTGAACTTGACGGTGCCGTACAATAAGCAGGAAGTGAAAGGAAAAATTCGTACGATCAAGCAATTGAGCCGTTATGCAGACATTACAACTGCTTACCCCGATTACCAGTTGGAAGATGCGGTCTACGAACTGAAAATCATCCCGGATTCGAATCAAACATTCGACAAATTGTTGGTCAATGCGACCGTAATCCTTGAAAAATAAACCCTATGAAAACAAGTGAAAATTGGTTTGGATTGTTGAAACGGGAATTTGGTCGTTTCTTCCGGAATAAGACGCTGTTATCGGTTTTTTTCTTAGCACCCATTATTTATGCGGTTCTCCTGGCATTTGTATACCAGGAAGGAAAAGTCACCGAAATTCCAATCATCGTAGTGGACCAGGATGATTCCCCATTGAGTGCGCAGGTCATTGAAATGCTGCAGGACAATGAAGGAATTCGCGTTGAAAAACAGGTGTTTGAAATGAAGAACATCAAGCAGGAAATGATCCGCCGGGAAGCAGCAGCAGTGATCGTAATTCCCGATCGTTTTGAAGCGGATATTTTGCAGACAAGGTATCCTGAAATCCAGGTATTCTGTAACACATCCAATATCCTGACAGCTAATTTTGCCAGTAAAGCCATTCAGCAGTCTTTGGGAACTTTTGCGGTAGGGACAGAAATAAAAGCGTTGCAAAAAAGAGGAATGTCCTATTCACAGGCCCTGACAAAATACGAGCCGTTCAAACAGAACTATCAAAAGGTATTCAATGAAACCGGGAATTATCTCACGTTCATGTGGCCGGCAATGCTGGCAGTTGTTTTACAGCAGGTGATCTTACTGGCTATGGCGGTGAGTTTTTCTACGGAATTTGAAGAGAAAACCTTCAACTCTGAATTGATGTCCAACACGCGTTCGGCAACGGGAGCAATTCTGATCAAAAACATCCCGATTTGGTTGTTTTCAGTGCTGATCATCGGGTTATTCTATTTGTTCCACGTACTGTTCAGAGCACCAATCCCACACCAGGTAATGAATTTCACAATCATCACGGGATTCTTCGTTGCAGCAGTATCATTGCTTGGAACCGCAGTCAGTATGCTTATTCCAAATGCGTTGAAAGCAACCCAGGTTTTAATGATCATTGCTTCTCCGAGTTTCATTATGGGCGGTTATACCTGGCCCATGGAGGCAATGCCTTTGGGAATTCAGTACTTTGCTTCCATTATTCCTTTAACTCCGTTCCTGCATGCATTCAAAATTTTATTGATTGAAGGCGGGGAATTGGTTGATTGCGCGAAAGACCTCTCCACTCTGGGAATTCAGATTGCGGTATATGGCATCTTAAGCATTATCCTCATTCGGTGGAGAGTGCACAAATCGAAAGGAGTGGAAGTGAAGAAAGAAATAATTCCTGTTGCTACAATCGATTAAAAATCAGTTATATCAACAGGGTTGTCTTTACGAGACATGTTTTTAATGGTCATCAAACCGTCAATATGTTCATGAAGTATCGGATCAATATCGTTTAGCATGGGGTCGAGAATGAAATCGACCCCTTCTCTTCGTGCAAATTTGGCTGCCGGAACAAAATCACTATCTCCCGCAATGAGGATGATCTGGTCAACTTGTTCTTTAAAAGCTAAAGTTGCAATGTCCAGTCCGATTTTCATGTCTACAGCTTTTTGATTGAGAGGAAATTCGATATCGTTTTCAGTTAAGTCAGAAATAACCATTTTACCTGTTAACAAAGCCTTAGTGTGTTTCGAACGAATAACCCAATCCTTCGAGCTATTTTTGAGGAATCCCAATCGCAAGGCAGTTTTACGCTGCTTTTTCAGTTCGGCAAATAAATCATGGCGGAATTTATATTGAGGTGTTCTCTTGAAACTAAACGGACGATTCGTGACCGGATTATGAGAATCTCCATCAAAAGGATTTGCGTCATAGTAGTAAATTCTGAATAACTCTGTCGGAGGTAAATGATACCTGTTTCTGTAATTATTTACTTTTTGAATATGCTTGAAACAATAAGAAACGAGATTCTTAGCCATTAATTCAGGTGAGTCGCCTGATTCAAAACCCACAATGTATTTGTATCGGCGGATAAAAAATCCTCCATCAATCAGAATAGCAGTTTTCATAGCAGTAGGTAAAAAAAAAGTCCAAAGTCAGTATTTGTCGCTATTAATCCTTTAGAAAAACTAAAGGTGACAAATTCCGCTCATTGGACGTTATAAACAAAGATACTTAAATGGTCATTAATATACAAATTAAACACTGAAAAAGTAGCTTAAATAGTTTCATTACCTGATACTTACATCCAGAATGTAAAGTTGTCAGTCTTTGTGATAAAGGAAGTAAAATCCTTCAATGTTATCCAAATACGCCCCGTCAAATCCGGCATTCAGTAATTTTTTGGTGTACGAATTATCGTTTCCGTAAATGATCTCTTTCCATTCGTCTTTCCAGAATTTCACCCAGATCTCATCTTTGTAGCCGTCATATTTCTTTTTCAGCCAAAGCGGATGATGCAGTCCCCAGTTCTTTTTCCAGTAGTAGCGGTATTTTTCCGCCGAACCGATGTTCAGATAAGAAATCACAAGCCGTTTTCCACCGTTTAGTTTGGTTTTCAAACTCGCTACATCTTCTGAAGTCAGTAAGTCATCTCCGAAAAAGGCATCAATGATCACGACATCGAAATTGGTTTGCTGGATGGCTGTAAGAAAACTGTTTTTATCGGTATAATTCTCCGTGCTGATCAGGTACAGGTAATTCTGAGCCTGGGCAAGTGTTTGGACATCGTTTGCGTGTTCGTGGAATACGGTAGAAGGAATGTATTTGTAATCGTAATTCGCATGGTAGCGCGGAAAAGCGATGAATTGCTCTGCATCCGCAGCCTGGAGTGCATCGGTGTAAGATGCATCGTCAGATAGATAATCGGCTACCATGACCTTCAGCCCGGGGTTCACTTTTCGAAGCATATTCAGGCGGTAATCATCCGGAGCGTATGAACCGTTGTAAAATAATTCTTCTATGCCGTAACCGTCAATGGCATGAACCAAGCGGGAGTTCACAGCTTTTTCAGGATCGGTCCCTTCAAACAGCACTTCTTCGCCGTTTTGAGGAATTAAAATAAAATCCGGGTCCTGTGCGCGGGCATAATCACTGATTGCAATGATAAAATCCTGCATTTTGACTCCTGCTTTCTCGGTTTTTCGTTCCTTGCAGGCAGGCAAAAATGAACTAATAAGAAGGAGAAAAAGGAATTTTTTCATAAGTTCTAACTACCGATTTCTTTCAGAACGTTCCAGGTAGCTTCCGCAGTATGTTTCCACGAAAAGAAAGTAGAACGCTGAAGACCTTTGTGTGCCAATTCGGCTTGTTTTTGTTCGTCTGAAGCGAGATCGATCATGGCTTTTGAAACTTCGTCCGTATCGAACGGGTTGACGTAAATAGCAGCATCACCGGCAACTTCCGGCAGACAGGTTAAGTTTCCGGATATGATCGGGATTGCGCAGCGCATGGCTTCAACAAGCGGAATTCCGAATCCTTCGAAGTAAGGAATGTAGGTCAGTGCAAATGCTGCTCCCATCAATTGATTCAATTCCCCCAGGGAAACATGACCGGAAAACAAGATGCGTTTTTTCAGTTCTTCCGAAACATCCGGGATGGAAGAAGCCTTATTGGTCCACAAGCTTTCACCCACGATCAACAGGTCGATATTTGGGTTTACCTGTGCAAATTTCCCGAAAGCTTCGATTAGTCGGCCTACATTTTTGCGCGGATGAATCGCCCCGACAAAAATGAAATAGGGCCTTCCGTTCGTTTTTTCAGCTCTTATCGATTGAATTTCCTCTTTGTCTAAAGGGACAAACGATTCCGATGCTCCGTTCCACGCAACCGTAATTTTCTCCGGAGAAATACCGTATGACTGAACGATATCCTGCTTGGAATACTCGGAAACCGTTAAGATATGCATGGCTTTTTTCGCAAATTTCGGGAAGTATTTGCGTAAATACCTCAATGGGCTTGCCGGAATGTCTTCCGGGTGATGTTCGAAGTTCAAATCGTGGATTACCCCAACCTGCGGAACAGGAGATTTCAACGACAAGTATCCGTCAGGAGAATAGAACACATCGATTTGATATTTTTTCAACGCACGCCGGATCGACCATTCGAACCACCAGACAAACAAAACCGGATGCCGGGCAGGCGGGAACAAAACCACCGGCGTGACATTCTTCGCAAAGACAAATTTCGGGTCATAAGGACGATCGAAAAAGAAAACGAATTCGTGTTCCGGATGGGCTTCCACCAGGTGTTTCACCACCTCATACGTGTACCAGCCGAAACCTTCCATTTTGGAAGAAAGCAAAAAACGGGTATTGACTCCAATGCGCATGGATTCGAAGGTACGAAGTATTACGGAAAAGAGAGTTTGGAGAAACAAAAAAGGGTGCCGGAGCACCCTTCTGAACAGTCAAAAACGGAATAATCCATTGTTAAGATCCCAAATAGAATGCAACATTAGCTTTTGCCGGGAATGTTTTAAATTGAGAATCAAGCCCATAGCCTGATTTGATTGCATTGTAATCTGCATATCCAAGTGGCATTTCAGGACTTGAATAATTATATCTTGGACGGAAGTAAACAGTTGTACCATTAACCACGAAACTATTGAATCCCATTCCACTATCGAAAGAATCAGTATAAGTTCGTATTTCAAAATTATCATTATAGAACATAAGTCTGGAATAGAAATCGCTCACATTTGCATTTCCAAATGTCCAGATGCTACCACCTGGTGAACGCTTATTATAGACGTTTACTGCTGCATAACCTGCCCCGGCAGTAGTAAAACTTGTACAGTCGGAGAAAGAATAAAGCAAAGTCAAAGCTTTAGAGTCGTTGTTATTGTTGGCAAGCGCTACTCCATAGATCTTACCTTTTTCCTGTGTGATGTTAAAATGGCTCCAGTCAAAATGAAGAGAAACTCCTGATTGAGATGCATTTTCGGAGGTCTCAGGTTCAAATTTTTCAGAAGGATCTGCTTCTCTTAATACGACTGTTTTTTGTTCTAACTTAGAGGTATATTCTTTTAAGAATACTTCATCATCCGAAGAAACTTTTAACGAGAGAAATCCATTTTTAGGGTTTTCTCCCGGAATTTTCACCACTTTCGAGAACTTGTAATGGTGGTTTTCCGTTTGCTGATCGGATGAAACCGATTTTTTTGAGGTGATTTCCTCTTTTTTACAAGAAGCTAAGGACAAGATTGAAATTGCAAGGCAGGCAATTCCACCTTTTAAGGTGATTTTTTTCATAAAGATTTTTTTAATATTTCTTACAAATAGACAGTGTTTTGAGTACTTGGACAAACCACTTAATGGAAAAATTGACCAGGGTTTAATTCCGGAATAAGTTTGGATTTCAAGAGCGGGCCAAAATATCTAAAATAATAGAACGCCTTCTTTCCAACTTTTCATAACTTCGCGACATCTTAGTGGAAATGAAGAATAGCGTTAAATATATTTTACAGAAGTTGTTGGGTTTGCACACCTATCTGTATGTCTTTGCGCTGTATAAAATCAAAACACTTCGCTCAGACAAAAAGGAAAACGACTTTTTTACCTTCTTATCTTTATTGAAAGACGGTAAGGGAGATGTATTGGATATCGGTGCGAATTTGGGAATTATGACGGTCCATTTGGCCAATAAATTGCCGAATACGACCATCCATGCTTTTGAACCGATGCCTGCAAATGTGAGCGTTCTGAAAAGAGTAATCGCAAAATTCAAGCTGAAAACGACTAAAATCCATGAAATTGCTTTGGGCGATGAACCGGGAATTGCCAAAATGGTGCTTCCGGTAAACGGGCAGACGGTGATGCAGGGATTGAGCCACATCAAACATGAAACGATCACGGAGTGGAATGAAGGAAAGGAAGTGGACGTGAAATTGGATAAACTGGATAACATCCTGAATGGTCAGCCGGTACAGGCAATCAAGATAGATATTGAGAATTTCGAGTATTTTGCTTTGAAAGGTGCAAACCGGATCCTGACTTCCAATAAACCGATCATTTACGCCGAACTTTGGGACAATGAAAACCGCTCCAAATGCTTTGAGTACCTGAAATCATTCAGTTATTCTATTTTCGTGGGGGAAAATAACCAGGTCGTTCCGTTTGATTCTTCTAAACATCACACACAAAACTTCATTTTCATCGCAGAATAATTCCAGCTAATGCAAAAACTGTTTTTAAGAGGATTAGGCATTACGCTGTTATTGAATTTACTGGTTAAACCCGCTACCATTTTTATGGTGGATATCAAGATGCAGAACGAACTGGGACTTGATTCATACGGGATTTTCCAGACCATGCTGAATTTTACTTTCCTGTTTTCCATGTTGTTGGATATGGGAATCACTAACTTCATGACCCGGATGATCGCACAGCATCCGCACATGATCCATAAATACAGTAACCGCTTATTTACATTCCGGCTTATTTTAGTGGTAATCTATGTGATCTGGACGGTTTCACTGTTCTTCATCCTGCGCTTCCCGATAGAATGGTTGTGGGTACTCGGCTTTTTGATCATGCACCAGGTCAGTATTATTACGGTGAATTATGTGAGAGCTTACACCGGTGGTTTGCTCAAATTCGGATTGGATGCAGTATTGTCTGTGGTGGAACGCTCCGTGTACTTTGTTTTAGGAAGTGTCTTGATTTACACCACTTTTGTACAACCCGTAACGCTGCAATGGTTTACGATTATTTTCGTTGGATCTTCCTTCATCTCATTGCTAGCAGCAACGCTGATCTATCTTCGGATCGTGGCTTTGCCGAAACTGCATTGGGATTCCGATTTCTTCAAGGCCATTTTCAGACAATCTTATCCGTATGCCATATTGGTGATCATCATGATGCTGACTTCGCGCCTGGATGCCGTATTTCTTGAAAAACTGCACCCGGAAGGAACCTTCCAGGTTTCCTATTACACCCAAAGTTTCCGCCTGCTGGATGCCTGCTGGATGTTTGCCGTGCTTTTCGGAAGTATCTTGTTGCCGGTTTTTTCGCGTGTACTGAAGGATAATACGTCTACCACCGGAATTATGACCAGCGCACTGAATATTTTGTTTTCCGGTGGGGTTTTGATGGTTACACTGACGATCGGGATCAAAGAATTCCTGTTCAACAGCTTATACCAGGATGCGAATTGGTATTCCTACAATGCATGGGTTTTCCATTCGATTACCTTTATCCCGATGTGTTTTACGGTTGTTTTCGGAACGCTGCTAACGGCAAACGGATCGCTTCGTACGATGAACCAGATTGCTTTTCTTTCACTGATCATTATGTCGATCCTGAATGTGATACTGATACCTTATCTCGGAGCTGTAGGAGCTGCAATTGCCTCACTGGTGGCACAATCCACTTTGGGAATTTTACAATATTTGGTGGTTCGCTACCGGATGAAACACCACCTGGCTTCGTACACCTGGCTGAAATTGATGATCATGGCTTCCGTTATGGTCATTGTTATGTTCCTGGAAATTAAATTCCAATGGAACCAGCTGTATTATGCTTTTGGGATCGGCTTGCTTTGGATGGTACTTGTCTTTGGGTTGAAGATCATCGATGTGGTGCAGGTGCTCAAAATGCTGACCGGTAGCAACAAAGAAGCTTAAACCTATCCGCAGATTATTCCACGATAAAATTCAACTTTGATTCCGATAACTGTCGGGATTGAATTATCTTTACATGGCATGAGTAAAAACAAAGAGATCCTGGTTACAGGCGGAACGGGTTTTATCGGTTCGCATACGGTTGTAGAGTTAGTTGAATTGGGATATACCCCGGTTATTTTGGATAACTGTTCCAATTCCAGTCAGTCGATTGTAGAACAGATCCGTTTGGTCACTGGGAAGGAATGCGCTTTTTATTTCGGGGATATGAGAGACAAAGAATTCCTGAGATCCGTTTTTAAAAACCATCAAATCGGAGGAGTGATCCATTTCGCGGCATTCAAAGCCGTGGCCGAATCAGTGGAAAACCCCCTGCATTATTACGATAACAATTTAATCTCCCTGCTCAATCTGCTGAGCTGCATGGAAGAATTTAAGGTAAATAAATTTGTTTTCTCTTCCTCCTGTACGGTTTATGGAGTAGAAAACAGCCTGGAACCATTGACGGAAACCATGCCGGTTGGAAAACCGAATTCGCCTTATGGCTGGACGAAATGGATGGCAGAGCAAATCCTGTTGGACGTTGCTTCAAAGACAGACCTAAGACCTGTTTTCCTGCGTTATTTCAACCCGATCGGTGCGCATCCAAGCGGGAAGTTGGGTGAAATGCCACTCGGACCGCCCAATAATGTACTTCCATACATCACGCAAACTGCGGCAGGATTACGCAAAGAACTCACCATTTTCGGAAAAGATTACGATACACCTGATGGAACCTGCGTAAGAGATTACATCCATGTGACAGATGTTGCCAAAGCGCATGCCAGAGCACTGGAACATACGTTCGGCCCGATTTACGAGGTTTTCAATTTGGGCACAGGAAAAGGAACTTCCGTGCTTGAATTGGTGCAGCTTTTTGAAAAAGTAATAGGAAAGCAATTGAATTATCAATTTGGCCCGAGAAGGCCTGGAGATGTAGATGCCTTGTTTGCAGATGTTTCAAAAGCAAAGAAATTTTTAAACTGGAATACTGAAAGAACCATTGAAGATGCTATTTTAGATGCATGGAAATGGGAACAATACCGTGTGGAGAATGAAATTGCTTAAGTTTTTACCGCTGTTTTTAGTGCTTTCCTTCCAGGGATTGGCACAACCACATGGAAAAGATTCCAGTTTGGTTTCCAGGCACCGTCCGGGAATTTTTTGGTACAATACAGGCTGGAGACCGGCTCATCCGGGTAAATTGCGTAAATATGACCGCCTGATCCTGGACCTGACTTACAATCAGTTGATGCGATCTGGAATGATTAAAAACAACCCGGCGCGTTCAATTGGTGTCAACATCAATACGATGTGGGATATTCCAATCACGAACGGGAATACCGTTTCTTTAGGAGTGGGACTGGCGTACAAATACCTGAAAACAAGTCCGAAAGGATTGTTCTTTCCGGATGGAACGAATTCTTACACACGTTACTACGCAGATTCGAGCTATTCCGATTACCGGAAAAATACGTTTGGAAATCACATTTTAGCGATTCCGCTGGAACTCCGTTTCAGGACTCCCAAATGGCAGCATGTGAAGTTGCACGTCGGTGGTTCAGTTGGCTACAGGCTACAGACTTTCCAAAAATTATGGCCCGAGAGCAAACATGCGATAAAATACAAGGATTTACCGGACAGGAACGGCTTCGTTTACGGTGTTCACATCCGTGCCGGAATCCGGAATTGGGCGCTGTTTGCAGACTATACTTTGTCGCCTCAATTTAAGAGTGGTAAAAGTGATAAGATCAACGCGTTAGCTTTTGGAATATCACTTTCGCTTTTTTAAAGTAGATTGTCAAATAAAAATAGGCTTCACCTTTCAGAAAATCGTTTATCTGACTAATTTTGTGGCATGCGCAATTTGATTGCTTTTTTCAAACGATTTCAGATCTTTTTGGTCTTCGTACTGCTACAGGTTGTAGCACTTTCGTCGTATGTCCAATACTCTGATTTTGCGCGCTTACAGGTTTTTTCCAGTGCATCTTACATCAACGGCGGACTTTTCCAGGTCAGATACGCTGTAGCAAAGCATTTTAACCTGGAAGAAACCAACAGGAAGCTGGAATTGGAAAATGCCGAACTGAGATCCCGCTTAAAGGAATCAAACTACAAGGCCGGTCGTGGTTTCATCCAGATCGAAGACACCAATTACCATCAGCAATACAAATACATTACTGCATCGGTAATCAACAATACTTACGATAAGCGAAACAACTACATGACCATTGATATCGGAAGTAATCACGGAATTGCCAAAGGATGGGGAGTGATTTCTTCCAAAGGAGTTGTGGGAATAGTTCATTTGGTGGGGGAATCATTTTCGGTTGTTAAAACCATTCTTTCCAAGAATATCAATGTGGATGTCAGTATGAAAGACGAAGGTGCTTTCGGACTACTGAAATGGGATGGTGTGAATCCGAAGATCTGCCAGATTTCCGGAATTTCCAATGATATTTCGATCAAGAAATTCACGAAAGTGATCACACGTGGAGGTTCGGGAATTTACCCGAAAGGAATTCCGGTAGGTGTGATTACCAAGCGAAAATCCATTGAAGGGAAACCTTTGTGGGACCTCCAGGTCCGGATTGCAGAAGATTTCAGAACCATTCAGCACGTATACGTGATCAAGAATGTAATGCTGGATGAATTAAGGGATCTGGAAGGGAAAATCCCGCCGGATAAAGAAGAAGAGGAGTTTTAAGTGAATAGTTTTGTATTAAATAGCATTCGGTTCGTATTATTTGTGCTGTTCCAGGCACTGATACTGAACAACCTGGAGCCGGGACTGGGCTTTTATGCCATGATCTATCCCTTATTTATTTTCATGCTCCCTTTCCAGATGGGAACAGTTCCGCTGATGCTGATCAGTTTCGCTTTCGGACTGGTGATCGATTCCTTTTCAAACACCTTTGGATTGCATGCATCGAGCGCGGTGGTAATGGCTTTTTTCAGACCGATCATTTTTAAGTGGTTGTCTCCGAGAGATGGTTATGAAAGTGTGGAATCCGTGAATGTCTATTCCATGGGCGGCCGTTGGTTCCTTTACGCGTACGGAACACTGATCCTGATTCATCATACCTGGTTTTTTACCATGGAATCCTTCAAGCTGAATGAATTTATCTGGATCTTGCTGAAAATCGGGTTGAGTGCACCAAGTTCCTTTTTATTGAGTTTGCTGGTACAGTTTATTTTCATTTCTAACAAAAAGGCAGTACGATGAATTTGGACGGAAGAAAATACGTCATCCTGGTATTTTTTATCCTGGTTGGGTCTATCTACCTGATCCGCTTGTTTTTTATGCAGGTGGTAGATGATTCATGGAAATTGAGAGCACAGGAAATTGCCGAAAAAAGAAAAGAAATTACGCCGCCACGAGGAATCGTTTTCGACCGGAACAATAAAAAAGTGGTAACCAACCGAAGTTACTACAACCTGATGATGAAGGAAGAAGATATTCGTGATTTTGATACTGTTGCTTTTGCAAAACTGGTCGGTATGACCAAACAGGAAGTCAAAGACCGGTTCTACCAGATTCGAAAAGGAGAAGGGAAATACCGCAATCCGAATACCGGGAAATTACAGGAGAATTACCAGAAACAGCGACCGTATCCGTTTATCAAGGAATTGACCAACGATGAAATTACGCGCATTGCGCCCCATTTGGAAAAATTTCCGGGATTCTACGAAGATCTGACTTCCATGAGAAGTTATTCCTATTCCGGGGGAGCAAATATCTTCGGTTACCTCAACGAGGTTTCAAAGGAAGAGATCGAAGAAGACCGTTTTTACAGGCCCGGAGACCAAATCGGAAGAGCGGGAATCGAGCGTTATTACGAAAAACAGCTCCGCGGACGTAAAGGGATCAAGTACATTGTGACCTCGGCACTGAATAATGCCATTGAATCCTACGCCGGCGGGAAATACGACACACTTGCGGCTCAAGGTCCGGCACTGCATTTGGGATTGGATATTCAATTACAGGTTTACGGTGAAAAACTGATGCAGAACAAGCGTGGCTGTATCGTTGCCATCGAACCGAAAACAGGAGAGATCCTGGCGTTGGTATCCGCTCCAAGCTTTGATCCGAACATTTTGGTCGGAAGAAGGAATATCAGTAAAAACTACCCGAAATTAGTAACGGATGAAGGAAAGCCGCTTTATCCCAGACCATTGGCTGCGGAATATCCCCCGGGATCCATTTTCAAGTTGCTACAATCATTGATCGGTTTACAGGAAGGCGTGATCACTCCAAGCTCGGGGTTCCCATGTACGAAATCGATGGTAGGTTGTCACAATCATCCGAATGCAAACAACCTGGCAGATGGAATTAAGCACTCTTGCAACCCTTATTTTTACTACGTCATGCGCCGCATCATCCAGCAGGGGAAAAAGCGTTCCATTTTTGCCGACGCAGAGATCGGTTTGAACACCTGGTATGATTACATCATGAGCTTCGGACTGGGAAACCAGTTTGATACGGATGTAACGGGAATGCGTTCCGGGTTGATCCCGAATTCAGCATATTACGATAAGTGGTATGGGCACAATACCTGGGCTTTTTCTACAATCCGCTCCATTTCCATCGGACAGGGAGAAGTGAAAGTAACGCCGCTTCAAATGGCGAATATCGCAGCAATCATTGCAAATAAAGGGTGGTATTACTCGCCGCATTTTGTGCGTTCGATCGGGAATGACGGCCCGCTTCCGCAATTCAAAGTGGTACATAAAACCAAAGTAGATCCGGTTCATTACGAACCAATTATTGAGGGAATGCGAAGAGCGGTTTACGAACCGGGAGGTACCGCAAAAAGAGCACAGGTAGAAGGAATGACGGTTTGTGGAAAAACAGGTACGGCACAGAACCCGCATGGGGAAGACCATTCCGTTTTTATTGCTTTTGCCCCGATGGAAAATCCGAAAATTGCCATTGCTGTGTTCATTGAAAATGCTGGTTTTGGTGGTGTTTGGGCTGCCCCGACCGCCGGCCTGATGATGGATAAATACATCAATAGGGAAGTAAAAGACAAAGCGAAGGAAAACATGATTGTTTCCGCGAACCTGCTCAATCTGAAGGCCAGACCCATGAAGAAAAAGCATTAGTGCGGTTCCGCAAAGAAGATGAGTTACTAAGAAAAAGTAAATGAGAAGAGAAGATTCCTTAACACAGCATGTTGACTGGTGGCTGCTTTCGATAGTAGTCATTATGCTTGGTATGGGAATCGCAAATGTGTATTCCGCTGCTTTTGATCCCGATCATCCCAGTATTTTCGACTTTTCACAGAAGTATGGGAAACAGATCATGTGGGTTGGAATTTCGATTTTCCTGGGTTTCCTGGTCTTTTTGATCGATTCGGATATTTACCGCAAGTTTGCCATACCGATCTATTTATTTTGTTTCTCCTTACTGATCGTGGTACTTTTTACACCGCCGATCAATGGAGCACGTGCCTGGCTCGGAATCGGTTCGCTGGGAATCCAGCCGGCGGAATTTATGAAGATCGGAACCGCGATTGCATTGTCGCGCTATATTTCTACCGTAAACGTAAAAAACCAGAATGTGCAGACCGTATTCATCGCATTGGCAATTGTCATGGTCCCGATGGTACTGATCCTGCTTCAGCCCGATGCCGGAACTTTCGTAGTGTTTACCTCTTTTTTCTTCGTCCTGTACCGCGAAGGAATTACGTTTGATCCGCTGGTATTGAAGGTGGTGAATTTCATTCCCGGAGTTCGATTCAAAGAAACCTGGGTAGGAAGTCACTTCATCCCGATCTTATTTTATGTCGTTTTCCTGTCGATCGTAACCTTGCTGATGAGTGGCAATAAATACGAACTGACCGTGATGCGAGGAGTTCTTATTCCCGGATTTTATGGCGTTGTGACGGTGATCACACTCATTGCTCTGGTGGCATATTTGATCCTGCGCTGGATTTCTTCCAAACGGGATCACAGGAGGGTGCTTTTGATCATTATCGCGGGATGGGTGCTTTCGGTGGGAGTGTCTGCTGCGGTAAACTTTTCCTTTTCCAGTTTGGCACCACACCAAAAAGACCGGATTGAGTTGGTATTGGGTTTGCGTAAAGACGATGACGGGAAGGACTACAACCGGAACCGGGCCATGGCAGCCGTAGGTTCAGGCGGATTGTTCGGAAAAGGATATAAAAAAGCGAGTGTTGCAAGTGTCCGATCCAACCACGTTCCGGAAAGTGAAACCGATTTCATCTTTTGTCCTTTGGCAGAAGAATGGGGCTTCATGGGAAGTTTGGCGATCGTTGTGCTGTTTATGGGAATGTTATTCCGGATCATGGTGATAGCAGAAAGACAGCGCTCCACATTCAACCGGGTTTATGCGTATTGTGTTGCCATGATCGTATTTTATCACTTCGCGGTGAATATCGGGATGAACATTGGTTTGGCACCGGTAATCGGGATCCCACTGCCGTTTTTCAGTTACGGAGGATCATCGCTGATGTCGTTCTCCATGCTGTTGTTTATCCTGTTGAAACTCGACAGCCAGCGCAGAGATGTCTTGTTTTAAAAAGATGCATTTGACTCATCTCAGTCACCTTTTTTAAGGTTTGCCAGGTATGAACTAGCATATTCGAAGCCAATTCATTTAATAATAGTTGAAATAAAAGGACACTGAGCGAAGTTGAAGTGTCAGTTACTCCGGCCATTCAATATCCTCATCCAGTTCGTTGTCTTTTTTCTTTTTCTTCTTCGCCTTTGCTTTTTTCCATTCGAAAGTATAATCCAAAGAAAGAATGTGCTCGCTGTAGTTGTTCTTCGAATCGAATTTTGTCCCGTAATAATAAGTAAGCCCCACTTCATTGGATCCCGGCAGGTTGAAATCCACGGTTGCTCCGTAGCGGATGCGGTTCCAGCGATCTCCGTACGGACCATTGTTGGGGTTATAGAAAAATTCCACGGAAGCTCCCGGTGTGATTTTTGATTTTGGTTTAGCCCATTCCACATGCGGTTTGATCCGGAACGCCGGGTCCAAATCTCCACCTGTCGTTAAAATCCCCCCGATAAACATCTGGTAACGCAAGCGCGCACCGAACCTGATTTGTTGCACTTTATGCCGAAAATCCGCATTGAAATTCAAGCGGTGACTGTTGTCAAAGTTTCGTTGTTCATCGTAATCAGTGATGAGCCGGTATTCAACAGACGGACGGAACCAGGACAGTTTCGTGTACTTCATGCTTGCTTCCTGGTACAAAGTAGCCAACTGGCCGTAATTGTTCAGACGCAGGTTGGTATTCACATTGAAAGTCAGATCGTGCTTGAGTTCGCGTTTGACTCCTGCGGCGAACCAAAATTGGCCTCTTGTGCTCTGCTGGCTCCAGGTAAGTGAACATATAAACAGTGCCAGTGTTAGTGAAACAAGTGATTTCATCACCAGTTCTTTAAAAGTTCAATCGTTCCGATATCCGCGTTTTCCTTCTTCCCGATGGTAATTGTTTTACTTACAACCTCCAGGGTCTTGTAATCATCGTCGTTATTGGGAATGTTATTCCCTTTATTTAAGATCTCATTGTAACCGAAAATCGTATAAGTTCCGGGCTGCAGAAATTCAAACTTGAAAGAACCGTCATAGGAAGCCTCTATTTTATCGTTGTACATTTTACTTCCTGTACCGTAAATGATGTACAAATCTTCTTTTGCACCGTTGTACGTAACGGTATCGACTTCCTGGCCGTTGATGTATAAAGTTTCATGTACGATCACATTTCCTGTGATCGATGCACGGCCGCCTTCGCCTTCTATTTTATTACATGCTGTTAGGGTGGAGAGGAAGGCAATTCCAAAAAATAGTTTTTTCATTAGTCTGGTTTATAGAGTCACAATATTAAGGCATTTTTAATCAAATAATTACCCAACAATAAGTAATTGCAAAATAAAAATGAATTTTTTAGCTACTTTTCCTCAAATAATACGTCTAGTGTTTGGATTATAACAGAAAAGATCCGTAAAATTAGACACGCTTTAAACGAAAACTACACATGAAATTGCTACCACTTTCTAAAACGGCCATTTTCTTGTTTCTCCTTTTCCTATCCGGAATTGCAAACTCCCAGGTCGTAATTAATGAATATTCCTGTTCCAATATGAATGGTCCGCTGGATGCATTCGGGGATCGCGAAGACTGGGTTGAATTATACAACGCAGGTACTGCGGCAGTGGATTTGACGGGATATTATTTATCTGATAATGACAACAATCCGCAGAAATGGCAAATCCCTGCAGGTTCAGGGTCGATTGCTCCTGGGGGCTATAAAATGGTTTTTTGTAGTGGACGGGGTGTTGTCTCAGGAAATGAAATCCATCCGAACTTCAATTTGGCACAAACTTCCAACGAGTGGTTTATTTTAACCAGTCCGGCAAATGTGACGGTGGATTTTGTTCAGTTCAGTCAAATGACCAAACAGAATCATTCCATCGGACGTCAGACAAACGGGGCCACAACCTGGAGACTTTTTCTTAATCCTACACCGAATGCACCCAATGCCGGCGGGATTAACTTTTACACACCGACACCCGTATTCAGTGTTGCTCCGGGTTTTTACACATCCACTCAAAGTATAGCGATTACCTGCCCGATGGGAAGTGCATCCATTCGTTACACTACGGACGGTTCTGAACCTACAGCGACATCTACATTATACTCCGGTCCGGTTTCAATTGCCGCTACACAGGTTTTACGTGCAAAAGCATTCTCTACGGATGAACCGAGTTTAACCATGTCAGGAACGTATTTCATCAATGTCAATCATTCCGTTCCGGTAGTATCAATTGCAGGTGCAGGATCTAACTCGGTGGCAACATTGCTTGGAGGAAACCAATCCATCGAACCACAGGGATTTTTTGAACTATGGGAAGCAGACAAGTCATTTGCGGATAAAGGTGAAGGACAGTTTAACAAGCACGGAAACGATTCCTGGGCATACGCTCAGCGGGGATTCGACTTTATCATGCGTGATCAGTATGGTTACAATCATGAATTGGAACATCAGATATTCCCATCGGAGAACCGGGATAAATTCCAGCGTTTGATCCTGAAAGCTGCGGCAAGTGATAATTATCCGTTTGAAACAGGAGGAGCACATATCCGGGATGCTTTTGTGCATACCTTATCTCAGCGCGCAGACCTGAAACTGGATGAACGTACGTGGAGACCCTGTGTTGTTTATTTGAACGGGCAATATTGGGGAGTGTACGAGATCCGTGAAAAGGTCGACGATGCGGATTTTACCAAACATTATTACAACCAGGATAAATATAACTTACAGTTTTTAAAAACCTGGGGTACAACCTGGGAAGAATACGGAGCTCCGAATGCACTTACAAGCTGGAATGCATTAAGAAATTACGTCAACACCAATAATATGGGAGTTGCTGCCAATTTCGCATACGTGGACAGCCAGTTAAACTGGGAATCATTGGTAGATTACTTCGTTATCAACTCCTACATCGTTAGCCAGGATTGGCTAAACTGGAATACCGGCTGGTGGCGTGGAATGGACCCGAACGGAGATAAGAAAAAGTGGCGCTATATCCTTTGGGATATGGATGCAAGTTTCGGGCATTACATCAATTTCACCAACATTCCGGACCCGAGTGCCAATGCGAATCCATGTAACGTGGAAAACCTACCGAATCCCGGAAATCAGGGGCATACGAATATCATCCAGAAATTGATTAACGAAAATCCGGTTGTTGAACAATACTATATTTCAAGATACATTGATTTGGTGAACACACATTTCTCCTGCCCGAGTATGAATGCCCTGCTGGATAGTATGGTGAACCAGATTGCACCGGAAATGGCACAGCATTGTACACGTTGGGGAGGTTCCGTTGCTGGCTGGCAGGCAAATGTTCAGGCAGTTAGAACCTTCATTAACCAACGTTGCGCAGCATTGAGCCAGGGATTGACAAATTGTTACCAGGTTACGGGTCCAAACGCGGTGGTGGTTACGGTAAATCCGCCTAATTCGGGAGAAGTAAAAGTGAATTCCGTATGGGCTCCGAGTTATCCTTGGAACGCGAATTATTTCGGTGGAATCCAAACCAACCTCATTGCCCGCCCGCTTACCGGATATGCTTTCTCTCATTGGGAATATACGGCAAATACGTTAACGTTGCCAATCAACCAGGATACGAATTCCATGGATATCGTTGCTCCGGTAACCATTACAGCGGTGTTTATTTCGGATAACCCGGACCTGGATGGTGACGGATGTTTGAATGTGGATGAAATTGCAGCAGGAACCGATCCGAATAACCCGGACACAGACGGTGACGGAGAGAACGATTGTGCTGAAATCGGTCCGGACCCTGCAACTCCGTTGGATTCAGACGGCGATGGAATAATTGATGCGCTGGAATCCAGTATTACCGATTCAGATGGTGATGGCGTGAATGATGAAAGTGATCCGGCAAATAATGATCCGTGTATCCCGAATCCAAATGCGGGCCCATGTGACCAGGATGGCGACGGATTAACGAATTCACAGGAAACTGCTGCGGGAACAAATCCAACCAATCCGGATACCGATGGTGACGGAATCAATGACGGAGATGAAATCACTAACGGCACGAATCCGCTGGATCCTTGTGATCCGCCAAATGCAACTCCTGCATGTAATATAGATTCTGATGGTGATGGGATTTTGGATGGAACAGAGGCTGTTTACGGAACCGATCCGAATAACCCGGATACAGACGGTGACGGAATCAACGATGGGGATGAGATCGCTAACGGAACCAATCCGCTGGATTCATGTGACCCGAACCCGGTTGGAGCAAATTGTTTCCTTGGATTCCACATGCCTACGGCATTCTCACCGAATGGAGACGGACTAAACGATTACCTTGCTCCGCGAATAGGAAAAGATGTACTTTCATTTACCTGGTACCTGTATGACCGCTGGGGTAACCGCATGGTTGTCAGCTCCGATCCGAACTTCAAGTGGGATGGAATCTTCAACGGTGTTAAAATCAACACGGGAGTATACGCTTACCAGGCTGAGGTCACTTTCTCTACAGGTAAGAAAGAAACATATACAGGTAATATCACTGTAACAAGATAATGATGAGAAGAGGAGGCTTAATGGCACTTGTGTTCCTGACCGGATGGTCGGCAAGTGCCCAGGATTTTCACGTAACTCAGATTCTTCAGACTCCGAATTTGCTCAATCCCGGTGCGGTCGGAGTATATGACGGATGGGAAAGAATAGCTGTTCAGCACCGAAATCAGTGGCTGGGCGGCGGAGCTACATACATGACATCCGGTTTGGCTGCAGATGCCAATTTCTTTAAAAGTGAACGGAACCCGAAAGCTCACCTGGGAGTTGGTGTGCAGTTTTATAACGATATCGCCGGAGCTTCGGGATATGGTTTGCAAACAGGTTCATTGACTATGAACGGAATTCTTCCTGTCGGTAACGGAAGCCAGCTTTCCCTTGGGATCCAGGGTGGAGTAGGGAACCGTTCAGGCGATATGTCGCGATTAGTTTATGATTCCCAATGGAACATGAACACCTATGACCCTTTGATCCATAGCGGTGAAACAGGAAGTTTGAGTTCATTCATGTACATCGATGCTTCGGCAGGTCTCTTTTACCAGTTCGACGGCGGACAGAGTACGTTTGCCCGCAACAACGATATCAAATTCCAGGCAGGATTTGCAGGATACCATTTGAATGCTCCCTACCTGAAATTCAGAACCGGATCACAGGAACAGCTGGCCAGGAAGTATGTCGGAATGGTAAAGTATTCAATGGATATTCCGAATAGTAAAATGGCTTTTGATGCACAATTTGCCCAGTTTGTACAGGGCGGGCATTACGAATCCATTTTGGGACTGATCCTGAGAAGACGCTTTGAAAGCGGAGGTAAAATCACCGGTTTTACGCAGGATGCTTTTGTGGGACTGGGAGTTTATACCCGTTTGAAAGATGCCGTTTCCCCGACTTTACAAGTGGATTGGAAAGGCTTCCATTTCGGAGTTTCCTATGACATCACCTTATCAGCTTTGAGATATGGCTACAAAGGTGGTAGTCTGGAGTTTTCTTTGAGCTATACGAATATGAAGAACGCACTATTCAAGACGCGGAGAAATGGATTCAGATAATTCGAAGTAATTGAAAATGTAAAATGGATAATTGAAAAGGATTGAAAGTGAAGTCAGGAATAGGTGAGACTAAACTTCCTTTTCAATTTTTGCATTCTCAATTCTCAATTAGAAAAAAAACTACAACGTTTTTCCATTTAAAATCGGTACTTTTGCGCCCTCGAATCAGGTTGATTTGTAGGAACAAAGTTGAGATATGGAAAACACAAAGAAAATTACAGGAGCTTTAATTTCAGTTTATTACAAAGACGGTTTGGAGCCGATTGTGCGTAAACTGCATGAAGAAAACGTAAGTATTTATTCTACGGGCGGAACACAGACCTTTATCGAAGGATTGGGAATTCCTGTAATCCCGGTTGAATCCATGACTTCTTATCCTGAAATTTTTGGAGGACGTGTCAAAACTTTACACCCGGCTATTTTCGGTGGAATTCTTCACAGAAGGAACCTTTCCGCTGATTTGGACCAGGTGAAGCAATTCAACATTCCAACCATTGATTTGGTGATCGTAGACTTGTATCCTTTCGAAGAAACAGTTGCTTCCGATGCAGACCATCAATCCATTATCGAGAAGATCGATATCGGTGGAATCTCTTTGATCCGTGCAGCAGCGAAAAATTACAACGATGTAGTGATCATTCCTTCGGTGAATCAATATGCAGAATTCCTTTCAATGCTGGATGCACAGGGAGCTTCAACGACGATCGAGCAGCGAAAACAATTTGCGAAAAAAGCATTCATGGTTTCTTCGCACTACGATACACACATCTTCAATTACTTCAACGAAGAAGAAGGAACTCCTGTTTTCAAACAAAGTATTTTGGAAAGCCAGTCGTTGCGTTATGGTGAAAACCCGCATCAAAAAGGGTGGTTCCACGGAGACTTTGCAGCCATGTTCGATCAGCTTCACGGGAAAGAGCTTTCCTACAACAACCTGTTGGATGTAGATGCAGCGGTACAATTAATGGCTGAATTTGAAAACAACGATCCCACATTTGCGATCCTGAAGCATAACAATGCGTGCGGTTTGGCTACACGTCCAACTTTGGCCCAGGCTTATGCAGATGCATTGGCAGGTGACCCGACTTCTGCTTTCGGAGGTATTTTAATTGCAAACAGACCGATCGATTTGGCTACTGCAAACCAGGTGAATGATCTGTTTTGCGAAGTAGTGATTGCTCCTGCATTTGATGCGGATGCGGAAGAAGTTTTGAAAAGCAAAAAGAACCGCATTTTGTTAATCCAAAAGAAAGTAGAGCTGCCTAAGCGCCAGTTCAGAACCTTGTTGAACGGAGTTTTGGAGCAGGATAAAGATATGTTGTCCGAAACAGCAGCTAATTTCGAATCAAAAACAACCTCAGTTCCTACGGCACAGGAAGTAGAAGATTTGATTTTCGCTAATAAATTGGTGAAGCATACCAAATCAAACACGATCATTTTAGCGAAAAACGGACAATTGTTAGCAAGCGGAACCGGTCAGACATCCCGTGTGGATGCCTTGCGTCATGCGATTGAAAAAGCCAGGTCATTCGGGTTTGACCTGAACGGATCGGTTATGGCTTCCGACGCGTTTTTCCCGTTCCCGGATTGTGTGGAAATTGCACACAATGCAGGAGTTACGGCAGTTGTTCAGCCGGGAGGTTCCATCAAAGATGAATTATCGATTGATTATTGCAATGCAAATGGGGTGGCGATGGTGTTCACCGGAAACAGACATTTTAAGCATTAACTAAAAATAACTAAGCGAAAAGAGCCCACCGAAGTGGGCTCTTTTTTTTTGGACATAAGTTATTGATTTTTTAATCGAAATTTAATGAAACCCTTGTTTTTGCTGAGATGTAGAATATCCAATTAAGCTTTTAATCTTAGTTCAAAAGGCCTTTTTACACATTCATATCCCTGAAATGTTTCTTTCGGGATTTCATAGTGCGTACTTCCGAAATCTGGACTTTAACTTTGTGCGTACATAGGTGGTATTACAACTTAAACACGATGAAACTTGCGTTATTTTTTCTACTAACAATACCAACCTGCTCACTACTAGCGCAACACCAGTACCGGATCGAATGTAATTCGCCCGCGTCTGACAACAAACTGTTCCTGACTGAAGTCGAGAATCACATTCCGAATACGTATAACCGGTTGATTGATAATAATCTCATAGTCTTCAGCACGGGAGTAAACTATCCGGTGCGGTTTGTAGATTCCATTGCAAGGATTTCCGGGATTTTTTCTCCGTCAGTTGTTAAATCGAAAGCGCAGTTTTTTTTCGAAGAGAAAGCCGGGGGAACCGATTGCGGAACAGCGGAACAGCTTTGCAACAGCACTTCTCTTCCCGGGAATAGTTCGGGAGCAGGAAACCAGGAATTGAACAATAACAACCGGGGGTGTTTGGGAACAGAACACCAGTCATCCTGGTATTACATCAATGTTCAGTCGAATGGTTCGCTTTCATTCCGGATCAATCCAAGTGGTAACTCGGATTATGATTTCGCACTTTGGGGGCCTTTCACTTCTGCAAACGCAGCTGCAAATTGTCCGCCGAGAAATAATCCTGTCAGATGTTCATTTGCCCAGGGAAATGGAAGTACTGGAATTCGTGCCGGGGAAAGTGGAACAAGTGAAAATCAAAACGGGAATGGCTGGGTCAATGCATTGAATGTGACCGCAAACCAGGTTTACATCTTGTTAATTGATAATTATACCGCTACAGGAGTTGGATATACCTTCGACTTTAACTGGCCGGGAAATAACAGCACAGCAGGTATCGGATGTATCCCGGTTGTTCTTCCGGTAGAGATGAAAAGCTTTTCAGGAAAGTATTCTTCCAATGCAAATCTCCTGAACTGGACTACCGAAACAGAATTGAACAACGACTATTTTGAAGTGGAATGGACTACCAATCCGGCCGAAAGTACTTCGTGGATTAAAATCGATGCGGTTGACGGGGCAGGTAACAGCGAGTCTGAAGTAAATTATGCGATCAACCATTATACGTATACTCGTAACACGATCAATTACTACCGGATCAGGCAAGTGGATTACAATGGGCAAACACGTGATTACCCAACAATCATTTCAATTGACAACCGGATGAAATCTGAGAAACTCGTCAAAGTTGTCAATCTCTTCGGACAGGAAGTTTCCGAATCCGAAAAAGGAATGGTGATTTACGTTTATGAGGACGGAACAACAGAAAAGAGGATCAATTAAGGACGATAACATGTAGGGGCGAAAATTTTTTCGCCCCTACATGTATTTACGAAACAAACTTTTAAGTTTGTTTCGATTATTTAATCTAATTTTGTAACAAATTCCCGGGATTCACGAATAAAGGGAATAAATACGCAAAAAGGAGCGCGCTAGAGATGGGATTGTTTAATTTTCTAACACAAGAAATAGCTATTGACTTAGGTACTGCGAACACACTGATTATCATGAACGATAAAGTAGTGGTGGACGAACCTTCAATTGTAGCTAAAGATATTCAAACGGGTAAAGTTGTTGCTATCGGTAAGAAAGCACAGCAGATGCACGGGAAAACACACAAATTAATTGAAACGGTCAGGCCATTGAAAGATGGGGTGATTGCAGATTTTCAAAGTGCGGAACAAATGATCCGTGGGTTCATCAAAATGATCAATCCGGGAAGAAAAATGTTCAATCCTACTTTGAGAATGGTGATTTGTATCCCATCCGGGATTACCGAAGTGGAAAAACGTGCGGTACGTGACTCTGCAGAACATGCCGGAGCAAAGGAAGTGTATTTGATCCATGAGCCTATGGCTGCTGCAATCGGTATCGGTATCGATGTGGAAGAGCCTATGGGAAACATGATCATCGATATAGGTGGTGGTACATCCGAAATTGCGGTAATCGCATTGGGAGGAATTGTTTGTGACAAGTCTATCCGTATTGCCGGAGATGATTTTACTTCCGACATCGAAGAATACATGCGCCGTCAGCACAACATCCTGGTAGGTGAGCGTACAGCAGAGCAGATCAAGATCGAAGTGGGAGCAGCATTGCCTGAGTTGGAAAACCCACCGGCAGATTACGCCGTTCGCGGACGTGACTTAATGACCGGGATTCCAAAAGAAATTATCATTACGTACTCGGAAGTTGCACACGCTCTGGACAAAACGATCTCCAAGATCGAAGAAGCGATTTTAAGTGCCCTTGAGCAGACTCCACCGGAACTTTCGG